>Ga0076219_12_pt1 | contig 167186 bp, 189 predicted proteins | sample RifGroE2_FD_67816 | JGI IMG/M metagenome (GOLD analysis project Ga0076219, IMG submission 67816) | Parcubacteria (Wolfebacteria) bacterium GW2011_GWE2_44_13
CAACAAGAGCATACACCATGCCAGCAGGCGATGGAGCAAAGACAGTTTCTGTGCGCTTCATCGACAACGCAGGCAACACATCAGTTGCAAGTGATGATGGGATTGTACTTGATACGAGCATCCCAACACTCGAAACAAATTCATTGTTAATTGGGGGTTCAGCAACTACTTATCAATCAGAAACAGCAGGAGTAACGCTTTCGTTGCAGAACGTAACTGGAATACCAGTAGCGGAAACAGTATACGCGCAGTTCTCTCGTGACGAGACAAATTGGTATGGAGCAAATGCGAATGGCACGCTAACGCTCAATGAATGGGGAACTGGGTTTGCATCTGACGCATCAACCATTGCAGGACTTTCATGGCCATGGACGCTACAAAGCAAAGTAGAAACTATCTTCGTACGCATACAGGATGGTGTAGTTGATGGCGTATCAACCGATAGCAATCAAGGAACGTATAACATTGCGCCAGTAGTATCTGCCGTAACTGCGTCGCAAATTGCCGATGCAACTGTGCAAATTCAGTACAGTGTTCGTGATGTAGATAATGCTTCAGTAAATACAACACTCGCGTATTCAACCGATGGCGCAACCTGGAATACGCTCGATGCGAATGTAACCGGACAGCAAGGAACACTTTCTGTAGGTTCTTCGGATACGCAATTTACCGCAATATGGGATGCAAAGACGACACTCGCAGGAGCATATAATGCAGATGTGCAGATTCGCGTAACTGCAGATGACGGAGAATTATTAAACAACACCCACATCGTAGTAAGCGAAGGATTTGCAGTCGATGCAAAAGCCCCAACACTTACTAGCCTCTTAATCGAGGGGTCTGCAACACCAATTGAAGCAGAAACACCCGCTATTACATTGGCAATTGCAGGGCTTGTTGGATATCCAACCGGAGAGCAGGTGTACGCGCAGTTCTCTCGCGATGCAGGAACGACATGGTATGGATATGTTGCTGGCACTCCTACGCAGGATGTATGGGGTGATGCCTTTACCGCATCTCCTGATTTCGCATGGACCCTTGCAGGACGCAGTGAAACAATCTCCGTTCGCTTGAAGGATGTGTTTGAAAACATTTCTGAAACAGTAACAAACCAAGCCGCATATAACATTCGCCCAGAAGTGAATATTATTTCAGCAGCACAGGCATCTTCAACGGGAATGCTTGCGATAAGTTTTGAGGCACGTGACCGAGATACCTTTACTAACGTTGTAACCCCGACATATCAGTATTCCACCAACGGAACAACGTGGAGCACAATCGACGCAGAACAGCTTACCGTTGTTGATACAAGCGGAGTAACAGCAACTGATCTTGCAGTATCAGCAGACTACGCAACCTATACCGCCTCGTGGGATGCAAAAACACAATTCCCAGATGCAGTTACGAGTGTGTTTGTGAAAATTACCACCGACGATGCGCAACCAATTAAAAACATCGGAACCGCGACGAGTACAGATATAACCGTTGATGCAAAAGCCCCAACACTTTCCGCAGATTCATTCTTAATCAATGATTCTTCAGAAATCGCTATCGCTTCATCGCGCGACATCGTGTTGAAATTGCAGAACGTAACAGGTCAGCCGACAGACGAAACAATCCAGGCACGTTTCTCTCGCGATGGCGGAGCAGTATGGTCTGATTGGTCTGCACCATTTGTATCTGATGTGGTAACACTCGGAGCAACGACATTCCCATGGACAATGGCAAGTCGCAGTGAAACACTGCTCGTTTCCATCCGCGATATGTATGGAAATGAATCAGAATCAACCGACGCAAATAGTGCTGGATATAACTTGCGACCGCAGATTGTATTTGGCCCAACTGCAAGTCAAGTAACGGATTCAACGAGTGATAACTTCGGAAAAGTTTCCATTGGCTACACCGTATTTGATGAAGATACGGCAGAATCCCCTACACCAGGATATATTACACCGACCCTCGCCTACTCAACAGATGGGGGAACGACATGGACTGACATCGCATCATCCTCCGCTTCGCTTGTATTAGCGAGTGGCGTTGATAGCATGCAGCCAGTTGCCGCTACAGACACTACCCTTTCTGCGATTTGGGATGCAAAGATTGATCTCGGCGCAGTATATAGCACAGATGTGGCAATCAAGCTTACCATCAACGACAACGAAGGTATCTTTAATACAGCAGTTGCAACCAGCTCAGTATTTGCACTTGATACAACAAACCCAGTTATCGGTTCAGCTACCTATAACGGAATGACGCAGAGTCTTGCCTTTGCAATTACTGATGAAGCAGGATTCCAGTATCGATTCTCTGCAGCGGCATTTACCGCAACCACTTCGACAAGCACAGAAAATGCTTCAGATGGCACTTGGCAAGATGCAAACGCATCGGTTAATAGCTCGATGGATTGGATAATAACCGCTACATCAACAAGCCCGACAATATACATGCAGGTTCGTGATGCAGCGGGAAACACAAACGCGAAAACAATCGTTGCACCGATGGCCGCCAGCAGAATCGACTTCAAGGACATCTCGAGCGCAGAAAACTTCAATGAATCACTTACGTGGCCAATCTACACTTCAGTTGCGAATGCGCAATTCAAACAGTACGATTTGTACCGCGCAACGGATGAGGGAGTGTTTGCGCAAATTGGAAATCCAATAACCAATGCAAGTATTGGATATTACATCGATGAAAATCTTTCAGCATCCTCTACCTACACATACAAGGTTGCGGTAACCGATATGGACAACGATGTTTCATTATTCTCTGCATCGATTAGCGATATTCCTGATGGCCGTGGAAGCAGTGATGCATTGCCACCAATCATCTCGGCAGTCACTTCACCTGTGGTGCAAAGTATGTGGGCAAAGATACTGTGGACAACCGATGAGGAAGCAGATTCTACGGTTGAGTACGGAGCTTCAAGCGCCTATGGCTCTACGAAGACGAGCGAAGCGATGGTCAAGAGTCATGAAGTGATCATAAATGACTTAACACCAAACACGAGCTACTTCTTTAAGGTAACGTCCAGAGATTCGGGCAGTAACGCTACAACCGATGATAATGGAGGTGCAGGATATACCTTCACAACACCAGGAGGACCTGTTATCTCGGGCGTAACCGCATCATCTTCCGACAAGACCGCGACCATTACATGGAATACGGACAAGGATTCTGATTCACACGCATTCTATTCGAAGAACAGTGCGTTTAATGGATATAGCGAAGTAACCGGCGCCATGATTGGCGGTCCGACATCAACTGAAATCTACGCACATAGCTTAGCATTGACTGACCTTGATCCGGGGACAACATACTACTACTACGTACAGTCAACGACAGCAGAGGGGAACGCTTCATTGGATAACAGAGGCGGTTTGTACTACACATTCCAAACAAGCTCGGATATTTATCCGCCAGTCATTTCTGGTATCACGACACCAATTAGAACTTCGCAATCCGTCGTTATTTTCTGGAAGACAAGTGAACCAGCAACAAGCCAAGTGCATTACGGACCGAACGCATCGTCAACAAACACGGGGTCTGACTATGACAGTACGCTATCCACGTATCACAGCGTAACGCTCGATAACCTTGCAGCAAATACTACGTATTACTACAACGTAACATCAGCAGATGCCGCAGGAAATTCAGCTGTATCAACAACGACAACGTTCGTAACTGCAAAGGAGGGTGAAGTACGTATCATCACAATTGGAGGAGGTGGATCAGGAGTAGGACAGTTTACGACCCCTCCGGAGGTGAAGGATACAACTCCGCCAAGCGTTACCAATATCGAAGTCGCAACCACAACTGCATTTAGTGCAACAATAACGTTCACGACAAGTGAACCAGCGGTTAGCACATTGCAGTATGGAAGAGATGCTTCATACGGGGATATCGCTGGAGAAAAAGAATACTCCACGAGCCATACAATGAAGCTCAATGGATTGCGTATGGGAACGGAATACCATTTCCAAGTACAGGCACGCGATAAAGCTTCCAACGCAGTAACGTCTGAAGATAAAACGTTTAAGACGAAGTTCTTCTCACAAGCAAGCGCCGATTCGATAACAGTCGACAATCTTGCACAGTATGAAGAAGAGATTGAACAGTCCATCGAATCAATCTTGCCGGGTATCTTGCCACCGTTTATCGAAACGGCAGCAGTGACACAGGTCACAGAAAATTCAGCAACTATTTTCTGGAGAACAAATACGAATTCCTATGGCGTTGTTTCATACGGAACGGACGAAGAGTTTACGAAGGCAACAACACCTTCAACGGTTTACGCCGCAGAAGTGTCCGATACCAACAATAAAACAAAAGAACATACATTGAATTTGATTGGACTTAAGCCAAGTACAAAATATCATTTCAAGGTAAAGTCATTCTCATTGCCACAGGTAGTGGGAGAAGGAGTTGATATGACGTTTGTAACGCAGGCACCGAAGGTATCAGCAAGCATTCTCGACGTAAAGAACACAAGCTTCCGAGTTATCTGGTCTACTGACCAGGTGGCAAGTACGATCGTTGAATACAAGAATGTAAGAACAGGTATTACCGAGCGCATCATTGATGAGAAGCAGGTTGCATACCATGACATTCTCGTGGATCGTGTTGCTCCGGCAACAACGTATGAAGTGCGCGTGTTCGGATACACCGCACAGGGAAGCCTTATCGAGTCAGGCTCACCGTTGAGCGTATTAACCTCACGCGACGTGCTTGCTCCAAAGATTTCCAACTTCAAGGTTGATGGTGCACTTGTGCCAGGACGAACCGATCGTATTCAAACGATTGTATCGTGGACAACCGATGAAGCGGCAAGTGGTGTTGTAGAGTACCAAGAAGGATCTGGCGCTATAGCAGGAAACTTTGCTAATAAAGTAACCATAACGGATAGCTATGTAACGAACCACGTTGTGATTCTTACAAACTTGAAGCCAGGAACTATTTACCAGTTTAAGATTACTTCTGCAGACCAAGCCGGCAATACAGCCAGCTTCGGGCCTCGAACAATCATTACTCCGCAAAAGGGAGAGTCAATCTTCGACGTCATCTTTAAGAACTTTGAAGACACATTCAAGTTCTTGCGAGGAGCGGGAGAGTAAGGAAGAGTAGAGAGTATTAGGTAGTTGGTATGAGGTATAAAAAAGAGTCGCGCAAGCGACTCTTTTTATGAGCTTGTCATTCCCGCGGCCTGCTTCGTTGTTGAACAAATACTCCGCAGGCATTTCGGCGCGTTGCACGCCTCGCTTCGCTCGCTAGCAACGCCAAGTTGAGGCGGGAATCCAGGTTCATTCTTAGGGCAATATTTCTTAGTACTTTTTTAGAAAAAGTACTGCAAAAATCACGAACCGAAAATATTTCGGGGTCGCCTCCAAAACGGCAGAAACTCGGAACTCGCACGCCAAGGGTAGGCGTGCTCAAACACCGAGCTTCTTCCGATATTTTTCCAGCGCCCTTTATCCGAAATATCTCCATGTTCGTAGATACAAGAGAGTAATTCTGTCATTCCCGCGGAGGCGGGAATCCAGTATTGAATAGATTCCCGCCTCCCTGCTTTCGCATAAAGCTACAGCAAGGCAATGCGCGGGAATGACAGAAGGCAATTAAAATCCTTGACTAAATAATAGCTATATTGTTAAATAAAGGCAGAATCTTTTAGAAGAGGAGCGGATGAGCCGTTCCCCACAATCACGAAAGGAAGGAAGATGATGAAACGAATCAAATGTGTTTTGCTGGTACTGGTGATGGCGTTGAGTTGCTTCGGAATGGCCGTGGCTGCGGAAGAGGCGTGCACCGAAGGCAACTTTGCGGTATCTGAGCTGCCGGTGAATATCCACAGCTATCCGGAGCCGTGCTCAAAGATTATTTTGCCGGCTGACTCCTTGGTCTGGATGAAAGTGCAGCGGCAGCCGCTTACCGCGAAATTCGGCGAGAACAAGGTTATCGTCAAGGAGCGCATGTTCCGCGTCGGCGGAACGCACACTGAGATCATTCTTCGGCCGACAGAAAAGTACGAGTTTTATCTGCGGCCCGAGTACGACATGAAGATTACCGATGTGCCGAAACATCTTAAGGGTGGCGAAAACGCCCTGTGGTACGAAATCGCCTCGGCGAGCGGGCAAGTGGAATTCTTGAGCGAATTTGCAACGCAGGTCCATGTGCCGCGTGGCTGTAATATCAAGATTATGGCCGATGCTGCCTTCAAGGTGAAGTACGCCGGCGAAGAGCGCGAGTGTGAAGCTGATCAGGTTGTAACGCTGGACGGTAAGGCGGGTGTCGACATCGTCGAAATCTACGGCATGGATCGCGATGGCGCGGCGGTTGTCGGGGTGAGTGTGCGCAAACCGCTGACGCTGGACAAAGAAAAACCGGCGCCCACGAAACAGCAAAAAAGAAAGATAGGCTAAGCCAGCCAACGGCTGGCAAGTTTACAAGAACAGCAAAGCCCCTGATACGTCAGGGGCTTTTTACTACCGTATATAACCAGTGCAGCTGCTAAAAAGATTGAGCGATAAAATGTGGAGAAGTAGGAAGACAGGGCGTGAAGGAACGGTATATAAAAAGCATATGTCCAAATGTACGGTCGTACATTTGGACATATGTTGTAAGGGGATTGCATGGTATACTATTAAAAGTACGGAGGAGCTCACGAGAAATAAAAAAGAAAAGAGTGACAAGAATATATGCAATACAATTCTTCGCAAAAAGTTTTAGAAGCAATCAGCGAGGGGATTATATTTCCCTTGGATCTTTTTGAAGCGATTATCGAAAGCGGGTACGGAGCATCGAGCAGGAAGATCGAAAATAGTTTTTATAAGATAAAAAACGGGAGAGCAAGGGAACAATTCAAAAAAGAAGAAGAGAAAAGAAGGAGGAAGGCATATGCCAGTCTTATGTATAAATTAAAAAGAGATGGGTTAGTAAAAGAGAGCGGAGAAGGGGAAGAAAAGGAATATGCGCTTACTGTCAAAGGGGAACAAAAGTTAGAGATATTAAAAAGCAAAGATGGGTTTCCTGACACGTATTACACAAAGGAAAAAAGCAATAAGATTATTATCGTCATGTTCGATATTCCAGAGAAGGATGTGAGAAAGAGAACTTGGCTGCGAATGGTATTAAACAATCTAGATTTTAAAATGGCACAAAAAAGTGTGTGGATTGGAAAGACGACAATACCGAAAGAACTGATAGGGGATCTTATGCGAATGCAGCTAGAAAGTTTCGTGGAAATATTTGAAGTAGGAAATACAGGAAACCTAAAGAATATCTTATAGAAGGAATTGTGTCGGGAGTATGTCTATGTATCCGGGATAAGAAAATATACATATGTCCAAATGTACGACCGTACATTTGGACATATAGGTAGGGGAAAAGGAAGATGAGGAACTGATCTGATAAGAAAAGGGAATTGCACAGCGCGATTCCCTTTTCTTATGTGTGTGCCGGGGACAGGACTTGAACCTGCATACCTTGCGGTGCTTGCTCCTAAGGCAAGTGCGTCTGCCAATTTCGCCACCCCGGCATTTGAAACGTAAGAAAAGTATAAGAGAAACAGGAGAATCTGTACATATTGACAAATATATACAAATATGGTATATATTAATACATAAGGTTGAACCTTGAAAACTTCATATAGAGACGAAATAAACCCATTTATTCGCTGAGGCGAGAGGAGAAGAGAGTATGGAAACATTGGTAACAGCCGGGTTGTGGATGATCGGAGCAGGTTCGCTCACATGGTTTATTGCTCAGGGGATTTGTTCCCCGATTGAACCGGATAAATGTCGCATCATAACGCGACTCGGAAAGGCTACGGGGGCCGTAAGAGGCCCTGGAGTAACCTGGATTCCCCTTAAAGGAATGTGGTACGATTTTGTCGTACTACCGAGGATTTTTGAGATTCCGATTAAGGTAGAATTCGCGTTGCCAGATGAAACATATCCCACGATCGCCGAAGACGTAGTCGCACTCGTACGAGTTGCCGACGATGGCGGAGCGAAACTGCTTATCAACGGCGGGCAGGAAGGTGTTACGAAAAAGGTTTCACGAATTGCCGCCACCGAGATCGAAGAGTTCGCTGCCGATCCTGGTGAAGAACCAAAGAATCTGGATCAAGCGAAGCGGATGAAGCCGACCTTCGTCTACCGGGCAGTAAAAGAACTAGTTGACGATGGGGTGCTAGATGCACTTGATGCACTTCCGGACACCGAAAAGGCGAAGGCCTTGAAAAAACTGGAAGCCGACCTGTCAGACGACGGGGAAAGCTTCTCTATGTCGGTCTTCGGACTGGAACTCATCGGTTTCAGTATGGGACGGCTCGTTGAGCCTCCCGCGATTACTGAAATCGCCATGAAGAAAAAGGTAGCGACGGAAGAGAACCAAATCAAGCAGGAGCAAGCCGTTGCACTTAATGAGAGGCTAAAAACTGTTGCTGAAGGAATGCCCGGAGCTTCGCTCTCGGACATTTCCAAGGTCATGTTCACGGCCGATGGAACAGTGAAGCCGATCGTCCATGAAACGGTTGTGCGTATCGAGCGCCCAGCGACGGCAGACGGAGGTCACCTTATGGATGACATACTCGCCGGCTGGGTTGCGGCGAATGCATCAAAAACTGGAGGAAAAGATGGCGGAAAAGGAAAAAGCTAAGCCGGCGACAGCACCCGGCAAGATGGAAAGTCTCGGCGCATCCCTCTTCAAATGGGGGGTCGCCATATTGATCATCGTTGGAGGGTGGAACATGCTCTTCGGCGATGAAGCAAAGCCCGCCGCAGGCGTTGCGGTAACTGAGGCGACGCGGCAATATGCTGCGGCGCACGACTTTTCAAAGGTGGGGGACGATTTCCACAAAGTGTCCTTCACTGTTCCCGCTGGCGATAAATGGGTGTCGGTTGCATTGCCTGCAGACTATCACGTGGCATTCACGTGGAATGAAGCGGGAGGGATTGATAAAGGCGATGGGAAAGGCCCTCGCTGGTTCAAGAAAGACGAAAAGGTAAAGTTGGGTACGCTGGGAACGGCGGTCGACTTAACCTTCCCCGCAGGAGACACCGTGGAGGTACGGTTTTACCGACACGGGAAAACCGCACCTTCGCTCAAAACCGCTGACACAGGGAAGAAACCAGCGGCAGCAAAAGAGAAGGAGGAGTTGAGGCCGGTTATCGTCGCCGGCTACGAACAGAAGTAAATAGGGAAGTGGCAACGCTTCCCACGATAGCAAAAGCCCCCGAATATCGGGGGCTTTCTTTTTTATTAACTAGAATACAGCTACTTAGAGAGCTCCACCTGCGATTGCCTTTGCAACCTCGATAAGTCCCTTTGTAAGCGCACCAACGACGACTGCTACGAGAGCATAGGTAAGTGCTCTGCGAGCTTCGGTTACCTTTTTCTCGTCTCCTCCGCCTGTGAGGAACTTGAATGCGGCAAGCAAGATGTATACTGCTGCAACCGCAAGCAAGATAGCAAACATCCAGTTGCCAACTTTGTTAAGAATGGCAACGATTGGTTCGACCCCTGTACCTACTGGTGCTGCTCCCCCAGGAAGGTTTTGAGCAAAACCGATAGCTGGCATAGCAAGTGCCACTGCTGTTACTGATGCTAGTGATATTTTTTTCATATATATAGTATATCAAATAATACGACCTTTGTTCAAGCGCCAAGACCAATAACAAGTCCCTTAAAGATAGCAACCAGCCCGCGCGCAAGAATGATAATAACTAAACCGCCGAGTGCATAAACAATCGTTTGTCTACCAGTAATTATCTTTTTAGGGTCTCCTTGAGCAGTCATAATCTGAAATGCACCATAAAGAATCATGATGGCGGCCAACGAAGCTGCAATAGTGATGCCATATTCGATGACGCGATTAAGAACATCGGTAATCGTGGCGTCTCCAAAAGGACTTGTAAATTTAACCGAAGATCCAATGGGTGCGTTGGGCGTTGTATCACCTTCAGCGCCGCCTACTGCGAGTACGGTTGACGTGAAAAGCGGAAAAGAAATAATTGTTGCAAGTATTTTATACATAAGAATGAAGTGTAAGGAATTTGCTGGGTTACTGGCAGTTTAGGTCTCTCCATGGCACGCCGTAGACGTCTCCGGTGCCAGTGAGTGCCCGCATGAGGATATCGACGAGAAACCATGCAGCAAGAACAAGAGCAAGTCCCTGGAGGGCTTGGAAAATGTGCGACTTACCTTTTGCGTACATCCCCGGGTTTGCGCCAGAAATCATCATTTGGTAGCCACCAAACATAATGAAGGCGACGGCAAGTATAATGGCTGCTTGCGATACAAAACTATATATCGCCTTAACGGTTTCAAATAATGCGCAAAGAGAGCAGGATGTCGGATTCTGCTCATCGCATTGCACAAGACCAGAGCCAAAAACAGTAGGTGCTGCTAACAGGAAAACAAACGAGAGGGATAGGAGAGAAGCTAACAGAAGTTTTTTCATATTCGTATACTACTAGTATAAACTGACAAATTACTCTTGTCGAACGAAAATCAATCAGTACTGGCTGTTGATTTCGGCAGCGGCCTTATCAAGGGCTGACTGAGATTGGAACTGTCCAGTAAGGACGGACTCTATTGAGCGGGAAAGAGCGGTGCGATAACTTACATTATCATACTGGAAGGGTGCGCGAGCGGTAAGTGCTTGGCGGGCAAAGACGCTAATGCTTGGATTGCGAAGCGAATCGTTGATAAGAGTGCGAAGTGCTGGAGGGTTGTTTGAACGGGTAGCATAAAGAGTTGCAAGCTTAGGGTCGGTCGTTGCGGCAATAACAAAACGCCATGCTTGCGCAATGTCTACGCTTTTTGCAGAAACGGCTAAGCCCCAATAATCAGCATAGTTAACTGGATTGGATAGATCGTTTTGGGGCATTGGATAAATGCCGAAGTTAAGGTAAGGGTTTTTTTGCACAAGCTGTTTTATATCACGTGCGTACCCAAAGGTCATTGCGGTATCTTCAGCACCAAAAGCATTGTCGGCATTTGCAAAGGCATCACTCCATGTATAGTACGGAGTATTAGGAGTAGAAAATTGCGTATAAAAGTCGAGTGCATTTTTTGCGCTTGCATCAAATGTTGCTCGTTGTCCTGTAACTTCAAGGCGCTGTGCACCAAACTGAAGCATTAGGAGGGAGAGAATGTCAGGTGCGTGTTCGATTGATTTACCTGATCCGCCAATCGCAATCGCAGACTTCTTTAGCTGTTTGCTTGCAGTAAACTCAGTAAAGTAAGGAACAAGTGTTTTTACGTCACCCCATGTTGTAGGGGCAACGGCAACACCCTTGTTGTTAAAAAGGGTTTTGTTATAGAGCAGTGCTGGTGTGTCGATATAGAGCGGAAGGGCAAAGACATAGTCTAAGTAAACAAAATCTCGGGCAACAACATCAGGGAATAGTGCTTTTAGCTCGCTTGGTTGAATTTGTGGATAATCAGCGGCCATAATCTTGTCACTATAACGCTGTACCCAACTGCGATGTACCATTAAGATATCAGGGCCGGTGTTTGTGGCCATTGCATTAAGAATAGTGCGATCATAGCGGTCTTCGGGCACTTGGGTATAACGAAGAACAACATTTGGATGTTCGAGCGTATATTGTGATGTGAGTGTGGAAAAATTGCTTGGGTCCTCGATCCCCCAAATAGTAAGGGTGATTTTTGTAGCAGGCTCTTCGGAGTTTCCCTGTTGAAGAGAAGGAATAAGGTACACAAAGATGCCAATAAATAGGGCGATAGCAAGTGCTACTCCGCCGAGAATCATGATTTGAGTGCGTGTAAATTGCATATGCATATAGTATATCACGGAAAATAAAAATTTTCGTCATTTTTGGTATACTAACGCTATGCAATATGCTTTATGGATTGGACTACTTTTTGTGCTTACGGGTGTGTGTATTGTTATTATATTGAGCGCGTGCACACTCTTTAGGTCCTTATCGGGGATAGTGACTAAAAAGCATATCTCCTTTATTCCTGTGCCAGACGGTGCTCTTCCCTTATTAAAACGTATCACACCTCCGAGCGCCGGAGCTATTATCTATGACCTTGGATGCGGGGATGGAAAGATAGTGCTTTATTTGGCGACGCTTTTCCCAGAGGCAACATATATAGGAATAGAATATGATCTACTTCCGTATCTCATCGCAAAGGTAAAAACACGAAAGCATAGCAATATAACAATACGCTTCAAGAACATATTCAAAGAAGACCTAACAAAAGCGGATATCCTTATAGCCTACTTATTCCCTGAGCTATTAGATAAGCTATTGCCGAAACTAGAGAAAGAATTAAAGAAAGGTGTGTATGTATATTCATTCGATTACGCGTTTAGGAAAAAAGAAGCGCAAACAATTGAATATAATGAAGATGCATCGTTAAAAAGAGGAAAGCGTATGCTGGTATACGAATTCTAACCAAAAAGGAACGTTCTAAGCGTTCCTTTTTGGTGCAATTTACAGCGCGACCACTCCTGCTAACTTGTCCTTTTCCTTGAGTGACATTATCTTTACTCCGCTCGTTGCACGACCTGCGGTGCGTACATCCTTAAGGGGGATGCGGATAATCTGTCCTCGGGTTGATACGGCGAGTAGCTCCTCTTCATCGCGGATTATTTGTCCGCTAATGATGTTTCCTATCTTAGGAGTGACATTCGAAGTTTTAATACCCATACCGCCTCGTGTTTGTGTTTTGTACTCAGAGATCGGGGTCTGCTTTGCATAACCGTTTTCTGACACTACGAGCAGTGTCTGCTTCTTATGCTCTGCCTTCTGATCGGCGCGGATAATATCAAATCCAGCTACGCGATCATCCTTTTTCAATTTGATGCCACGCACACCTGCTGCTGCGCGTCCGAGTGGCTTCGCATCAGTTTCGGTAAAGCGAATTGCTTGTCCGGCATGTGTGGTGATAATGATATCGTCCTTTCCTGCGGAAAGTTTTACACCAATGAGTGAGTCGCCCTTCGCAAGATTGATGGCGATAATGCCGGTCCTGCGAATGTTTGCAAACTCAGAAAGCGCCGTCTTTTTGATAGTTCCGTCAGCGGTAAGCATAACGAGATAACGACCATCGGTATTGCCATCTGGATAGGCGATAACAGCGCTGATGTTTTCTTCCGGCGGAAGGTCAAGGAAGTTCTGCATAAGCTTTCCTTTGGCCGTCCTGCTTCCTTGCGGAACATCGTATACCTTTGTTTGGAATACGCGTCCCGTGTGGGTGAAGAACAAGATATTATCGTGGGTGTTTCCAGAGATAAAGTTGAGGAGTGTGTCCTCTTCGTTTACATCAGAGCCAATCAAGCCTTTACCTCCGCGCTTCTGCGCCTTGTAGGTGTCAGAAGGAATACGTTTGATATAGCCACTCTGAGAAAGTGTAATAATAACATCTTCTTCAGTAATAAGATCGAGCTCTTTAAACTCACCAATCGGATTGGCGACAACCTTCGTACGACGATCATCCCCAAACTTATCGCGCAAGTCGCGCAATTCGTTAGTGATAACACCAAGAATTTTCGCAACACTTGCGAGTAGCGTCTCAAGCTCTTTGATGATGCGCATCTTTTCTTTTAGCTCATCTTCAATCTTCTTGCTTTCCAATGCTGCAAGTGTTTGCAAGCGCATTTCAAGAATTGCAGTGGCTTGAATTTCTGTCAGCTTAAACTTTGCAACTAAATTCTTATGGGCGTCGTCTTTGTCCTTAGACTTCTTAATCGTTGCAATAACTGCATCGATAAATTCAAGCGCTTTTGCCAAACCTTCTAAAATATGGGCACGTTCGCGCGCTTTACGAAGCTCAAACTCAGCGCGCTTGCGAACAACATCTTTGCGGTGCTCAAGATAGAACTCCAAGATATCTTTCAACGACAAGAGCTGCGGTTGCAAGCCATCTGCGGATGGAACAAGCGCCGTCATGTTGAAGTTAAAGTTCTTCTGCAAGTCCGTGTGCTTGTAGAGCTGATTGAGAACTTTTTGTGGAGCAGCGTCACTCTTTAGCTCAACGACAACGCGCAATCCATCGCGGTCAGATTCATCGCGCAAATCTTTGATGCCCTCAATCTTCTTTTCAGTTACAAGCGTCGCCATTTTAACGAGCAATTCAGACTTGTTAACCTGATAAGGAATTTGCGTAATAACGATATTAAAGAGGCCACTCTTTCGTTCTTGAATATCAGAAACAGCGCGCATAGTTACGCCACCGCGTCCACTGCGATACGCTTCAGAAATAGCGTTCTTATCATAGATAATACCTCCGGTTGGGAAGTCAGGGCCTTTGATAAATTGTGTCAGGTCGTCAGTCGTTGCGTGTGCATTATCAGCAAGATGTAAAACGGCATCGATAATCTCGCGCAAGTTATGCGGAGGAATATTCGTTGCCATACCGACAGCGATACCCGCAACGCCGTTAAGGAGTAATGCTGGAAGGCGAGCAGGAAGCACGAGTGGTTCTTCGGTTGTGCCGTCATAGTTTGGTCCCCAAGCGACGGTATCCTTTTCAATATCAAAAAGAAGCTCCTCGGATATTTTCGAGAGGCGACATTCGGTATAACGCATAGCAGCCTGGTTATCTCCATCAATCGAACCCCAGTTTCCCTGACCGTCGATAAGCGGATAACGGAGTGAGAAATCCTGTGCCATACGAGCCATAGCATCGTACACTGCGGAATCGCCGTGTGGGTGGTAGCTCTTAAGTACTTCTCCGACAACAGCGGCAGATTTGCGGTACTTAACGCCTGCTTTCAAGCCCGTTTCCCACATAGCCCACATAATGCGGCGTTGTACTGGCTTCATGCCGTCACGGACGTCCGGCAAGGCGCGGGAAATAATAACCGACATTGCGTAGTCGAGATAACATTCTTGCAGTTCGTCCCCGATTTCTCGCTTAAGGACTTTATCTGTTTGTTCGATGTGTTCTTCCATAATAGGTAATTGCTAATGCGTAATTTAGTAAAAATGTATTTGTTTGGAGGCAGTGCGAGGCGCGGGGAATTTGACGAGAGAGGCGTGCTGATTGTACGTCGACCGAGGCAATGGGGCCCCGCAACGACGCAATGCGCCAAACAAACATTTTTTAGTCAGGGTTTTGGATAGTAGAAGTCCTTCTTCCAAACTGTGGCATTCCAGAGAGCATCGTTTCGAATCCTCGTCCGATAGATGAACCGGTGATAGTGAGCCCATTCTTCAATACTGGCCAGAAACCGATACGAACCTCCTCAGTTGAATTTTCTCGGGTATTTGTAAATACAAATGCTCGCATATACAGGACCCAAACAATAACGACGATTAGTGTGGCGGTGACGCTTAATCCGATAAGCCACCTAAATCGCGTTTTCTCATCAGATTGGCGAATGGTATGTAGATAGCGCTTCATACGAGTGGTGACTTATGGTTTTAAAATGATTACCTGTCCTGGCTTAATGACAGAAAGATCCTTTTTCTTAATAGTAAGCTTGTCCTGCGATTCAACAGCCTTTTGATCGAGTTCCTCCAGAAATGTTTTGAGATCTTCCGATGTGCGCTTTAATCCTGCGATCTTGAATGCGGTTGGGATAACGATTTTTGGTTGGAGCTGTTTGATAAGCTTCGCAACTTTCTTTTGGTCGATATACGGTGTGCCACCTCCAGGGATGAAGAGAATATCGATATCCTCAAGGTGCTCCATAACAGACGGGGAAGGAATTTCAGCAAGGTGTCCGAGGAAACAGAGCCGGATATCTTCGAGTGTGACGAGATAGACGGTTTTGAGTATTTTGTCGGTCACTTCGTTTTCTGAAAGATATCCGAGTATCGTTGCTCCATCCACATTGTATTCCCCTGGGCCGTAGATAGCGACTCCTTGCTCGGAAGGTGCTTCCTGCGGAGGAAACGAGATGAGCGTCTTAAGAAGAATATCGTATTTGAAGCGAGGAGGGGTCAATCCACTCGAGGCATCGACAGGGTCGGTAAGGATTGTGAACTCACCGCTTTGTATTTTGAAACTATTTTCTCCGTAAAAAGAAATAACCATAGGTAGTATTGAATGTAAAATGAGGCGAAAGACACGGAAAATACGGGATTTGGTTCCCGCCATGTCACTCGTTATGTGGCTATTGTACAACAAAAGGGCTTGATTTTCAAATAGTTTTTCCGTATGATGTGGGTCTATGGTCACTAATATTAATGCAGAAATAAAAAACTCATCCGCAATGAATCAATTGACGAAGGCGGATGCGAACATCATCTCATTCCTCAAGGAGGGAGACTTGGTCGAGGCGAAGTTGCTTGCGAAGACAAAGCGCGGCGTACACTTCGATCTCGGTAAGTACGGTACCGGTATTGTATACGGTATCGAACTCATCAATTCTCGCGACATTGTGAAAGGAATGAACGCGGGTGATACCGTGAGTGCGAAGATAATCATGCTCGAGAATAACGAAGGATATGTAGAATTATCCCTCATTAATGCTCAGGAGCAGAAGAATTGGCAGGGACTCAAGGAGCTAAAGGATGGCGACGAGCCGTTTGGAGTCAAAATCAAGGGAGCCAATAGTGGAGGGCTTGTAGCAGACATTCATGGAACAAAGGCATTCTTGCCAGTATCCCAGTTGTCGAGCGAGCACTATCCGCGCATTGAGAAGGGTGACCAAACTCGAATTCTCGAAGAATTGAAGAAATTCGTTGGTGAAGAGTTGATGGTAAAGATCATCGACCTTAACCCACGCGCAAACAAGCTCATAATCTCTGAAAAGGAGGCTGTTGAGGAAAATGTACGTGAATTGCTGGGTAAATACGCAGTTGGTGATGTTATCACTGGCGTCGTATCAGGAATCGCTGACTTCGGAGCATTTGTCCGATTCATCGATAATCCAGGAATTGAAGGATTGATCCACATCTCTGAACTCGACTATCGTTTGATCGATACACCGAAAGAAGTAGTAAAGATCGACGAAGAGATCAAGGTAAAGATCATTGAAATCAAAGACGATAAGGTATTTCTTTCATTGAAGGCATTAAAGCCAAATCCATGGGAGACAGTATCTGATAAGTTTAAAGAAGGACAGGAAGTGGAAGGAAAGGTGTATAAGGTCAACCCGTTTGGCGCATACATCGATCTTGGTCAGGACCTGTACGGTCTTATCCATGTTTCCGAATTCGGTTCTCCAGATGAATTGAAAAAGAACATGGAGCCAGGCAAGACGCACACATTTACTGTGGAAGCGATCAAGCCAGAAGAAAAGCGCATTATCTTGAAGCTCAAGGGCCACAAGAAGGCGGCAAAGAAAGAAAAAGAAGTAGAAAAAGAAGAGGTTGTGGAAACGCCAGAGGCATAATAGCCAAAAGCAAGCAAAAACCCCGCAGAAATGCGGGGTTTTTGTTTAAAATACGTGCTAAAAGAGGGGAAATATGTAAAATAATGGGAAAATGACAGTGGTGGACGACCGTCCACCGCTGTCATTTTTATGGAGGAGGGCGATAAAATAGCAGATTGACACAGAGATAGACTACGTGCATACTAGGGCCTGGACATTTCAAGGAGTGATTAGGAAAAATGCATAGGGTAATTACCTAATACGCTAGCAAGGAGCTATAATCGATGTTGAAAAATGAACAACGGACCAGAGGCGGAAAGCTTATTTGTACCTGTTGCAATGGCGCAGTAGAGGCAGTAGAAGCGAGAAGAGTGATTGATGGGCACGAGCTGCACAAGAACTGCGGGGAGAAGTTCTCTTTGCTGGAATCGGTGCGGCTGGATTTGCAGCCCGTTATATCGACATTGCCTGAGAACTTTTTCTCAAGAGGAGCTGTCTTGCTGACGCTGAGCAAAGCTTACACAGTGAGCCAGTTTAAACTCGCACTTTTTATCTTTTGCGAGCACCTCGCGGAAGGGCGGCAGTGGTTGGGGTCGCAATTTCAAACCATTGTCTCTAAAGTCAGGTGCATTATCGAGCAAAGCGCAATGCGTAATGCGCTTCTGCCGGCAATCGCTCCGGTTATGGTGGCGTAAATCAGTACCTAACCAAACATGCAAGGGCCACTTCGAAAGAAGTGGCCTATTTTTATAAAACGGGGTTGACAAATAAGAGATTTGTGGCAATACTAGACCCAGATCATCTGCAATGCAATAAAGAAAGTGTGGTACAACTAATAACCCCCAACCTGAAATTGGAGGCCACGATGGCGAAAGAATTTAAGTTTCCTGGACAGCAGAGAATGTCTGGGACGAACCCCGTGTGCGGGTGCTGTAATGTCACGATAACACCAGGACAGAAGCGCTGCGAACGCGGAGGGCATTTAGTTCATGGCACTAGCACCGAAGGCTGTGCCGCATCCTTTGACCGAGCGGAGGAAGTTCGGGAGAGTATCGATAAGGCCTTCAGTGGAATGCCGGCAGACTTCTTCTCCGAAGGCGATTTGCGTAGTCGACTCAATGCCGCCTGTACGGTGCAATCGGCGCAAGGAATCCTACTGGACTTCGTCCGCCTGTTGAGCGAGCAGCGCGATCGTCTGGTGCAATGTGCCGAGATTGCCTTCAACGAGGCCGTTCGCCTCGCAAAAGAAGTCGGTAGAATGCTGCGCGTCGAGGGACGCGTAGCAGCATATAACCTATAAAACCACCGCCACACCTCTTGTGTGCAATTGGAGCTGACCCTTCGCGAGGGCAGCTCCACTTTTTTTCATATTGCAATTACAGACAAATTAGTAGATAGTACAACATACATGGAACGTAAGGATATAACAGTTATATATGAAGACGAAAATGTGGTGGCTATCAATAAGCCAGCGCATCTTTTAGTCCATCCCTACGCAGATAATAAGGATTATGCGCTAACCACGTGGCTATTAAAGCATTATCCAGGAGTTAAGACAGTCGGGGATGATCCAGAGCAGCGTCCTGGAATTGTACATCGTCTCGATAAAGATACATCGGGAGTAATCTTAGTTCCGCGGAGCCACGAATATTTTAGGTATTTGAAGGAACTGTTTCAATCGCATGGTATTAAAAAATCATACCTCGCATTAGTATGGGGAAAGGTACAGGAAAAGAAAGGAACGATTAATAAGCCAATCAGCCTAAAGGGAGGAACGACAAAGCGAACGGTGCATGATGGTAAAATGACCAAAGAAGCATTGACCGATTATGAGGTAGTAAAGCGGTTCACGTTCGACGATCCAGACACAGAAACAAGAAAAATATACGATTTTACCTTAGTTCGCGCATGGCCTAAAACAGGACGAACGCACCAAATTCGCGTGCATTTGGCATCAATTGGGTTCGCAATCGTAGGAGATACGATGTACGGAGCAAAAAAGAACCCCCTTGCACTTGATCGACAATTCCTACACGCAGAATCTATTGAATTTCTCGCAGCAGAAGGACATAAGTTAAATATAGAAGCGGAACTTCCAGCAGATCTCAAAAAGGTATTGGTACGACTAGAAGAATACGATGTTTCCGCACCTCCATTAAATGAGCGGGCATAAAAAGGAGAAACATAAAATAAAAATGGCGATCATTCGCCATTTTTATTTGTGTGAAATGCGTTGAAAAGGAATACGTTGTTGCGCTGCTTGGGATATTTCATATCCAGTATCAAACGATCGCACTGCAACGGTCGATAATATGTGAGCGCCAACATGGGAAGCCTCAAATGTAGTATGAGGAATACCTGCGTGCACAAAGGCATTAACAATCACTGAAGAACAATATCCTTTAGACGCATGAGCCTTGAGAGATTCTTCTAGTGCATTGATTGCGGCTTCGACAACTAAAGCGTCTTCGGTAATGCGAGCAAAAGAGAGCAGCTTTGGATGGCTAGTAAAAAAATTGCGCCAAGAAAGGTTGTCAAAAAGATGTTCCTTGTGAATAACTCCTTTTTGATCGGGGTAGGGGTTAAGAAGCATGCCGTCGCCCAGATAGAGCATCGCGTGCTCAAAATTTCCGGGCATTATCCAATTAATAAGGCGGTCGAGGAGTGTATCAACGAGAATAGGTCGTAAAATAACATCCCCGCGCTTCACCGCCCTGGCAACATACCCATTAAAATAGATATTTTCGAAAAACCCTTCTTTTTCAATACGGTTCATATATAGAGTATACTACGAAACCGAAGGAGAGCTCTAGGGGAGGGGGATGAGTTGACTAAATGGAAATTATCTACTAATATAAGCAAACTATGGATAAAGAACTCATGGCACAAATAAAGCCGGGAGCAAGCGTCCGCGTATGGGAGCGTATTAAGGATGGAGAGAAAGAGCGCATCAGCAAATTCCAGGGAATCATCATTGCGACCAAGCACGGAAAGGAAATCGGATCAACATTTACAGTACGATCGATCATTAGCGAAATTGGCGTTGAAAAGGTATATCCGTTCAACACCCCGTTAATCTCGAAAGTAGAAATATTGACCGCTCCAAAGAAAGTGCGACGCGCAAAATTGTACTTCGTTCGAAGCCTTTCGAAAAAGAAGACACGCGAAAAAATCGGTATTGCCGCTTAATAAAAAAATCCGCTTCGGCGGATTTTTTGTTCTTGTCATTCCCGCAAAAGCGGGAATCCAGAATTTATGGAGACGTAGTTTGGTAGACGCTATTACCTTGAGGCGGTATAATGAATATATGAAGCCGCTTGGAAAAGTAAAGTTAGAATGGTCTTCCGAATTCGCATACGCGATTGGATTAATTGTGAGCGACGGGAGTTTGTCGAAAGATGGGCGGCACATCACACTTGTTTCGAAGGATAATGAGATGATAGATAATTTTAGAAAATGTCTAGGCATTTCCAATAAGACGGAGAGCCATACTAGTGGGCATACTGAAAAGAAAAATTTTAGAATTCAGGTAGGGGACAGAATATTCTACGATTTTTTAGTGGAAATAGGATTGATGGCGAATAAGACAAAAATTTTAAAAGAAATAAGTATTCCTAAAAAATATTTTGCCGATTTTTTGCGTGGGCATTTTGATGGTGATGGAACATTTTATTCGTATTGGGATCCGAGGTGGAAGTCGAGCTTTATGTATTACACCGGGTTTGTTTCTGCAAGCCGTAATCATATTGAGTGGCTACGAGGAGAGCTAAACATACTATGTGGAGTAAAAGGGCATTGCGCAGAGAAACCAAGTGGTTCGGTCTATCAATTAAGATACGCAAAGAGCGAATCGAATAAGTTGATCAAATTCATGTACTATTCGGACAATGTGGTTTGTTTATCGCGGAAGCACTTGAAAATAAGAAAGGTTTTAGATAGTATAGGTGAGTAGTAATACATGCGCGGGTGGCGGAATTGGTATACGCGTACGATTGAGGTTCGTATGGAGCAATCCATGGAGGTTCAAGTCCTCTCTCGCGCACATATATAAAAAACGGCTTTAGCCGTTTTTTTGAAAATAAAAAAGTGCGCAGCCGAAGCTGCGCACAGAGAAACTTGGTTGGGCACAACTAGAAGCTGTACCCGATTTTCAACCAGCCGGTCGAGGTGCTCGACTTTGGCTGCCAAAAGGTGCCTTTGGAGCCTGTGTCGGACACCAGTACCACGGGGTCGGACTTTGCAAAATCGATCCGTTCATAGGAAAGGGCACAGCTCCAGCGAGTGCCTTTAACCCCCATTTCCCCGAACGCGCCAGGGCGCGCTTTAGGACGAAGAACTACATCGGGGAAGTCGGTAAAGTCTGAGGTCGCCCAATGATTTTTGGTATAGAGAGGAAGCGCGGCGCCTCCTTCAATATACACGGTCGTCTTCGGGGTAACATGGGCGATTCTTGCGCCCACACGAGTGAAGGCCATGTCCCAGACCTCATCCTCGACTTCGCGGCTCCACCACTTGTGCTCGAGCCCAACAAACGGGCTAAAGCGAACACTTCGGATGGGGATTTCTGCGGTAGCGCGAACTTCTTCGCGCATACCGATGTAGGTGTTGTCGTTGCGACGAAACGATTCGCCCGTGGCGATGACTTCTCCGTCGTACACGACATCCCCTCCCCAGACCTCAATAGTTTCACTAAGGATGAGGTGTTTGAGGAATCGGTCGGTACGAGTGACGCCGACGGCATAGAGCACTCCGTCGTCTCGAATGTATTCATCCCCATTGTCACGCCACTCCATCCAGGAGAAGTACCCGACCTTTCCATAGGTCGTCCAATGCTTTTCCGGCAAAGAATCAGCGGCAAACACCGGAGAAAGAGTAAGGGAAAACAGGGTGATTACCAACAAAGCGATCGTTCTCATACGAACCTCCTTGGGTGTGTGATATTGTAAAAGTGAGCATCGAGAGAATCTCGATAAAGGCTGATAATATAATAACCTGTTTATAGAAATATGTCAATGTCATACAATACTCTTGTCATTGTGTCGGTTTTAGAAGGGGATGCTATACTTATACATATGGAACACATGGAAAGCATCAACGGCAGCAGGCCCGCTTCATTCGAAGCAACCCAAAGAGAGAGGGTAACACGTGTAGAAGAAAAAATATGCGCACATATGGAGGCGGAGCTTGGAGAAATACGAAAAGAAGTAGAGCTTATTAAGAAATTAAAATTGACGGAGCACATAACGGTAAAGCGAAATATCGAGAAGGCAAACGAAGCCTTAGAGAAGGAAAATGAAATTCTACGCGATATGTCTGCGCGTTTGCGTAAGCTAAATGAAACACTAATGAAAGAGGCGGCATGATTTTAATAAACACCGGCAATGGAAAGGGGAAAACAACCGCAGCATTGGGGGTTGCATTGCGCGCACTGGGCTACGGGAAGCGCGTTGCGATGATCCAGTTTATTAAAGGGACATGGGAAAGTGGAGAAGATATTTTTGGAAAAGAGTGTGACATAAAAAGCGATAATTTTTTAGTTATCAAAACAGGAAAAGGATTTGTGGGGTTGCCTGGGGACATACTTCCATTCGAAGAACATAAAAAAGCAGCGGAAGAAGGATTACGAAAGGCAGAAGAATTGCTGATGTCAAAAAAATACGATCTCGTTATCCTTGATGAAATAAATAACACAGTAGATTTAAAATTGATTACCGAAAAAAGTGTAATCGATATACTTGAGAAACTGCCGGAAGATATTGATGTGATTCTAACGGGTCGCAACGCGCCAGAAAGTTTTATTACGCTTGCCGATACAGTGACGGAAATGGAAGAAGTGAAGCACGCTTTTGCGAAAGGGATAAAAGCAAAAAAAGGGATAGATTTTTAAATGAGAATTGTCATTCCCGCGGAGGCGGGAATCCAGAACTTTATAGATTCCCGCCTCCGCGGGAATGACAGATATAGTTATGTTTTTTACTTTAGTAACCACATCTCGCATCTAATATGCGTATCCACGAATCCGTATTCTGGGGAATCGTGTTTTTTCTTGTTGGTACTTTTCTTGCACCCTCAATGCGGCTTATCGGAATAACTATTTTAGTGGGAGTCTTCGCGCTTGCGCTAGGATTATTTGCATATCGAAAAAAGAATAAGCGCATGCTGTGGTTCGCGATACTTGCAACGGGCACTATTTTCGGTGCAATGTATTGGACTGGGTTTAATGTATATCAAAAAAATAAAATAATTGAGTTGATTGGGGATAAAGGCGCAATAGAGGGGCATGTAAAATCGGTAAAGCGAAATGAAAAAAGCCAACAGCTTATTATAAGCATCGACGCACAAAACAACGGAAAAGTTTCAGTCACCGCTCGGCCATATCCAGTGTTGCGCTACGGAGATGCAGTACGTGTTAACGGAATAGTAAAAAGGCCGAGCGAAAAAGAGAAAATGTATGCATTGAAAAACGGAGTGTTTGCGACGATGCAATTTCCCGAAGTGCAGATACTAAAGCAGGGTGATGGCAATGCAATAATGATGTGGCTATTGGGCGTAAAACAAAAAGCAGTTACAACATACGGGCGACTATTGCCCACAAAAGAAGCTGCGCTGTTGGCAGGTATTACGCTTGGCGAGCGCGCAGAGTTTAGTGTGGAGTTTAAACAGCAGATGGCAAATAGCGGAACAACGCACCTTGTCGCACTGTCGGGATATAACATAAGTGTGGTTGCAGGAGCGGTATTGCTCATATGTGGGCTTATATTGCGCCGCAGGGCGGCGTTTTATGCAACATTGGTAGTAGTTGTGGCTTTTGTCGTTATGGCGGGCGCTGAAGCGTCTGTGGTCCGTGCAGCAATTATGGGAAGTATTGTGTTGTTAGCTGGATATATCGGACAGGCGCACAGCATGCGAAATGCAATTGCGGTAAGCGCCTGCGCGATGGTGCTGTGGAATCCGAATGTCTTGCGGTATGATCTTGGGTTTCAACTTTCCTTTCTCGCACTTTTGGGAATTGTATATCTAAAGCCACATCTCGATGCAATTATTAAAAATAAAAAAGCTGGCATTCTTGAATGGCGTGAAAATCTTTCAGGGACATTGTCCGCGCAGATAATGGTGTTTCCAATATTAATGCATGCAATTGGATCGTTCTCACTTGTATCGCTACTTTCTAATATAGTAATCCTCGCCTTTATTCCTGTGACAATGGGGCTCGGATTTGCAATCGCAGGGCTCGGATTTTTTGCGAGTTCATTAGCATTTATTCCCGCATGGATTGTTTCGTTATTATTGCAGTATGAGATTGCGGTGATAGAACTATTCGGAAATTATGAGGGCTTATCAATACCCATGAATCCGATTTGGATATTTGTATACTATATAATGGTTGGAGGAATACTATCCTATTTGCAGAAGCGGAAAAAGGAGGTAGCGCTATGTCATTCCCGCGGAGGCGGGAATCCAGTACAACCGTCTGCCGAAGGCGGTATAAAATGATATGAAAAAACATTTCACGATAATAATCTTCATACTCGTTGTCCTCGACCTCGTCGCCTGGGGGAGTATTTTATTCGACGAATTCGGCAAACAACTTGAACTCTATTTTTTTGATGTCGGGCAAGGAGATAGCGAAATGATTGTTATGCCAGGGAATGTAAAGTTGCTTATGGATGGAGGGCCGGATAATAGCAAGGCAGTGCAGCAACTAGACGCAGTTGTCCCGTGGCACGATCGATATATCGATATGGTTATGATTTCACATGCAGAGCTCGATCATTTTGGCGGGCTACTTGATGTACTTGAGCGATATGAAGTCGGAGTATTTATATACAATGGTGAAGGAAGCGATTCGGAAAGTTTTAAGGAGCTAGCGCGAGTCATAAAGGAACAAAAAATTCCCGTAGTTATTATGGAAGAGGGCGATAGTATTAGTTATTCGAACAACATACTTAAAATACTTTCGGAGAATAGTGATGCAAATAAAGGTGATAAAAATGAATCAGCAATCGTGGCAAAGTTTGAGGGTGGGGGAATATCGACCCTATTTACAGGAGACATAGGGAAGCCTACTGAACAATGGCTTACGCAAAATAAAAACATCCAAGCGGATATTATAAAGATCCCACATCACGGATCAAAATTTTCCTCGACGCAAGAATTTTTAAAAGCAGTGCGCCCAAAGGTGGCTGTTATAGAAGTAGGTAAGAATTCGTATGGGCACCCAACAAAAGACGTACTCGACCGCATTAAGAATGCGGGCGCACAGCTTTTCCGCACCGACACTGACGGCATGGTAAGGTTGGTAATAGAAAACGGAATAATTAAGCAGTACAAGGAGAGGGAGAAGTAAAGAGGTTGACAAATAGGGATAATGTGGTATCGTATGTTCAGCAACTATCAACAGGGAGCTACGAGCTCCCATGGAGGAAAAATGAAAAAGGAACAGCTGGAAAAGATTCTGGTCGCACTGGTTGCGGCACTCATCGCAAACGGCTACATTCGCGTCGACGGCTTGTGGTGCAAACCGGTTGGGGGTGCTGAGCATATCATCGCCAAGGCGCAGGGCGGCGAGCTCAGGAACCAAAGTAATAACGGCTGGGAGGCATTCGAGCTCCCCGACGGCAGTGTTTGGCTGCGGGTGGAAGATGTGGGAACGGCACATGCGCACCTGAGTGTACGTGCAGCTGCCGGTCCGCTGGGATTGGCTGGGGGCTGTCACGTCCCCCTTTCCAACGGCGAGCAGGTGTCGGCGCGGGACATCTTCCGGCGGGTCGTGAATCCTTCGTGGGTTCCCGAGTATCTTATGACGGAGGCAGCGCGCGCTGCCGGATTCTAACGAACACTATTCCTTAAAGAACTGGGCCCAGATTTATCTGGGCTCATTTTTTATCCCCAATGTAACGTCTTGCTTGCCTTGTCGAAGTTTTTAACGAAGACAGGCGATGTCGCTACATTAGAGTAAATAAAAGTGCCCGTCGTACGACGGGCACTTTTTAGTTTGCATCAGGTAAGCCATCCCACATGATCGAAAAGACCATTTTCATCATAGCGCTAATAGTTTGGCTCTCAATAACTACAGCCCAATGCTCTTTTTCGAATGAAACAATTAATATTTTGTCGCCATAGATCTCAATATCGGTAACAAAATGTTTGCCCGATGGGAGTAGTTTAGTTTGGCGCAGAGATGTAGCATCGGAAGAGGTTATCTCCGAAGAAGATAATGCATTGCTGATAATAGCTCGATTCGCGATGCCTTTTTCAACTCTCTTACGTATATAGTTCACTATCCATTCGCGGCCTAAAAATAGCGATCCGCTTTCGTAAGAGGCAATACTCAGAATTTCCTTATGCGTCCCTTCGATTGTACTGCTATATACACTACGCACCTCCTCGAGCGTTTCATAGAAGCGAATTTTTGGTTTACCAAGTTCCGCATTAGATATACCGCGCAACTCGGGCAATATCTTCTCTAAGAGTGTTCGTTGGCGTTCAATAAGAGATCCAAGCGTCTCGGGGCTTGCTGCTATAAAAAGGCGCTTCTTTCCCTTTACGGTTTCCGTAAAAAGGTTTCGGGTTTTAAGATCCGAAATAATGCCATAAATAGTGCTGCGCTTGATGCCGGATTTTTTTGCAATATCTTGAATAGCGCAAGGGCCGAGTTCAAGGGAAGCTAGGTAAATACTGGCTTCTTTGTCATCCAAGCCGAGTTGTAATAAGGATTCTTTAAGCATATGTATAAAATGTCGATGTTTTCGACAACATTTATATCATAATGTATCAGTGTTATAAAGTCAATATAGAAATAATATAAAATTATGCCGAAACTATTGACAAACATAAAACATATGCTACTATGCAATTAAAGTAAAAAGTAGTCAATTTTTACAAAAATAAAGCAATATAAAAACAGTGAATAAAATAACAAAAATAGTTTTAGTAGTTGGGGTAGTCGTTCTCGCGGTTGTCGGAGGATATACCGTGTATAATAAGCAGGGCGGAAGTGGTGAGCAAGGAATAATTATTGGCTCGGTACTGCCATTAACTGGGGATCTTGCTGCATACGGGGAGGGTTCGAGGAATGCTGCCATAATGGCAATAGAAGACGCAGGCATGAAGGAGAGGGTTAGGTTTATCGTAGAAGATGATAAAGGGTGCGACCCAGTGCTTGGAGTCGGAGCAGTGCAAAAATTAATTACTATAGACAAGGTGAGTGCGATATATGGACCGCTTTGCTCATCAGAAGCCCTTTCGGTGCTACCAATAACTGAAGCGGCCGGGATACCCGTTGTTTTATCGGGAGCCTCGTCAAAGACATTGACGGGGGCGGGTAACTACGTATTTAGGACTATAGCGTCTGATTCGGTGCGCGCCTACGCAGTTGCTAATTATGCATATGTAAAAGGGTTTAGAAAGGCGGCGTTCGTATTCGATAATAGTCAGGATGCAATAATTCAAGGGAAGAATGATGCCCAAGAAACCTTCGTGGGGGCAGGAGGAGAATCAGTGTCAGAAGAATCATTTGGAGGAAAGGATGTTGATTTCAAAGCACAGCTAAGCAAGATAAAGAGCTCGGGCGCAGATGTAGTGTTCGTTGGCGCTTTTCCTAAAACGTTGGCGCTTATCATAAAACAAGCGCGCGAGATGAAAATGAGCACACAATTTATCTCATTCGATGCGTCTGTGGATGTAAAAGAATTTTTCGTAATCGGAGGAAGCAATGTCGAGGGCGTTATTGCTCCTGCAATGGTAAAGCCGAATACGGAAGAAGCAAAGTCATTTGAAACGCGGTATAAAGCACGCTTCGGGGTAGATGCAACTATTTATGCAGCAGAGGGATATGATGCCATGGCGCTATTGCTCAAGGCAATCCAAAAGGAAGGATTGAGGGGTGATCAAATTAAAGCAGGATTACTAAAAATTGGTAATAATTACCAAGGAGCAAGCGGAATCATTACTTTTGACAGCAAAGGGGATGTTGTAAAACCGGCAGTTGTGAAGGTTGTAAAGAACGGAGTATTTGAAGAAGTAAAATAAAATCTAAAACACCCCTGTTCGTCCGCCGATTGGCGGACGAACAGGGGTGTTTTTTTAATCTAACCGTTCCCACATAAAATTGAAAAATATTTTAAGAGTGCTGATAATTGTCTCACTCTCGATAACAAGCGCCCATTTTTCTTTTTTCAATGATGTGATGAAGATTTTATTCGTACTAGGGTAGATCTCGATATTTGCCCAAAAAGGATTTTCTCCGGGGAAGATTCGCATTTCTCGGAACTCTTCCTTGTTTCTGGAATACACATCGCGAGAGGAGGCATGTTCGTTCGCGATAACTTTGATAGGAATTTTTTTAGAGAGCCTTTTGGAAACGTATTCTTGTGTCCAGTCCCAGCCCATTACCTGAGTGAATTCATCGATGTCGAGGAAGGCAAATATTTCTTTTGGGCCTTCATCAAGCAAGGAAAGGTGAATTTGTTTAATTTCTGGAAGTGTCTCAAAAAATCGTATCTTCGGCCTACCTGCTTCAATGTTAAACAAACCCTTTAGCTCCGGCATAATCTTGTCTAAGGCAGCCTGTTGGCGGACAAGAAGTCCCTTAAGCTCTTCCGGATCAGTAGCTACAAAAAGACGCTTTCGGCCACTAATAGTTTCTGAGATAAGGTTTTTGGATTTTAACTCGGAAAGGAACGTGTAGATAGTGCTTCTATTTACCCCTGACTTTTTGGAAATGTTTTGAATAGAAGAAGGGCCGAGCGACAAAGCGGCGAGGTAAATACTCGCTTCTTTTTCGTCGAGGCCTAATTGTAATAAGGTTTTTTCGAGCATAGGTATAAAATGTTGATATTTATAACAACAATTTAAGTATACATAAGTATATATAGAGCTGTCAATACGTATCTAAAAATAAAACTGTTGAAACTATTGACAAATATAGAAACAGGGGATAAAATGACATAAAAATCAAAAGTCGTCAAAAAAGAGGACGAGCAAATGGAATATGTATATGGGTGGCTGGTTAAATTGCAATCAACGAAGCCGCTCACATATTGGTCCAGTTCACTATGTCCTCCTAATGTGCATACTACAATAAAAAATATAATAGGTATAGGTATTGTCGTTGGGGTTGTTTTGGGCGGTATTGGTTTGTATAAAAACAGCCAAGGAAATTCAGGAGAGGTGGTTAAAATCGGGGTAGCGCTTCCATTAACCGGAGAAAACAGTATCTACGGAGAATCGGGAAAACGAGGAGCTGAGCTTGCGGCTGAAAAGGCAAATAAGGAAAATAGCACAAAGATTGAGCTTGTGTTTGAGGACGATCAAATGGACCCAAAACGAACGGTCTCTGTGGTGCAAAAAATGCTAACAGTCGATAAGGTGAGCGGGCTTGTTTCGATGAGTAGCGGCCAAGCATTGGCAGCTTGTCCTTTAGCAGAGCAGGCTAAAGTAATCGCTGTGACTACAGGAAGTGCTCCGTCCATTTCGAATTGCGGAGAATACACATTTCGCATGTTTCCTTCTGATATAAATCAGGCAAAAGAAATGGCTAAGCTTCTCACGGGGAAAGGATTTAAACGGGTTGCTGTCATCTATATCAATAATGATTACGGGAAAGGTCTTGTCGAGGAGTTTAAAAAAGAATTCCAAGGAGACATTGTGGCAATCGAATCTCATGGTGCTAAAGAATCAAATTTCAGAAGTCAGCTGGCAAAAATAAAAGGAGCAAATCCTGATGTAATAGTTGCCTTCTCGTATATTCCCGAAGGGTACAGCTTGTTGAAGCAAAAAATAGAGATGCGCATGGCTCAGCCAATATTTACTTCCGAAGGATTTAAAGACGAGAGCTTATTTGCAAATGTGGCGACAAAAGCACTGGAAAGTCTGCGTATTATTTTTGTAGCGCAGTTTAGCGGAAAGGAAACGCAAACGTATAAAGCGCGGCATGTAGAAAAATACGGGCAAGACCCGGGGATCTATTCCGATTTTATATACGATGGCGTTTTAGCAATAGCCGCTGCTATGCAAGAGTGTGCGAGCGATGATCGCGGGTGTATAAAAGATGCAATGTATCGAACAAATTTTGAAGGAGCTACTGGAATAATTAGTTTCGATGCGAACGGCGATATAAAAGATAAGCCCTACCAGCTATATAAAGTTGAAAATGGAAAATTTGTAGAGGCTCAATAACTCATATAACAATTTGCGATGTTGTTGTAATAAAAGTGCCCGTCGAACGACGGGCATTTTGCACAATCAGGATAGCTCGATGCGAAACATCAGAGCGAGTAATATACCGACAAGGATGCATGCACGTATTGCATAAACAGGTGCAAGCGGGTCTACTCGCCGGTTTCTCCACGACATACAGAGAGCGATAGACGATGTTACGAGGGCAGTCCCCCACAGGACAAAGGACTCAGAATTCTGCGTAGCGGACCACAAAGACCTGATCATCGGAAAGTATCCTACAATCATAAGCCCTTGTAGAAGTAGGTTTGCCGTAGTGTGACCAGCAAACATCCAAATAACGACGATACCGCCAGCTGAGAAAAGGCAGTATTGGTCGAACGTGCTAAGCTCGAGTCGACTTCCTTGGAGTGTAAGTACGACGATGACAGCAAGGGTTGCAAGCACATCGGCAATATTTGCCAAGTTATTGGTTGCGTTATGTTTGCCGGCCGAGGCGAAGTACGACACAAGACTCAGGATTGATCCAATAAGGAAGATTACCCATGAAGCAAGTCTTGGCTGCACGACGCCAGATAGCACTTGCTGGCAGTAGATAAACATTGTTACTGCGGACAAGGCAGTAAATAGTACGACTAACAAAGCGCGCCGCATGGGGCCTCCTTTTGCGAGAGTAAGATAGTAAGAACTGAATGTAATATGAAATATTTTTTAACAAGTGTCAAATAAATTAATAAAAATAAGCCTCGATGCAATCGGGGCTTATTTTTTATTCCCAATGTAACGTCTTGCTTGCCTTGTCGAAGTTTTTAACGAAGACAGGCGATGACGTTACATTCTCTGTATTTCAAGGGCAGTATCCGCACTGCCCTTGTGTTTTTTTGCCAGAACTTTACAATTAAGCTAATTAATTAAGATATTGCAAAACAGTATTTATTGTATGGATACACAGCAAGCAGCGGGAATAGGTGGAAAGAAAATCGCATTGTGGGCGGTGATTGCATTAGTGGTAATCGGAGGCGGTTGGATGGTAATAAAAAAGCCATCGCAGGTAAACGCAGAACCAATTAAAATAGGGTTCATCGCGCCGCTGACGGGAGATGCTGGCAGCTACGGCGTAAATGCCAAGGCAGCGGCAGAACTTGCAGTAGAAGAAATAAATAGTATGGGAGGAATTAACGGAAGGACTATTCAGCTAATTGCAGAAGATGGAAAGTGTACCGGAAAAGACGCAAGCTCCGCGGCAAATAAATTGATAAATATCGACAAGGTAACGGCCATTGTCGGAGGGTTTTGCTCAGGCGAAACAATGGCATTTACTGACCTAGCAGAACAGACAAAAACCATCGTAATTTCCGAAGCTTCGTCAAACCCGGCAATTACAAATGCCGGAGACTATATATTTAGAGACTATGCATCTGATACGGCACAGGGAAAAGCTGCAGCAGAATTTATCTATAACAAGCTAGGTAAAAAGAAGGTTGCTGTGTTGTACGTAAATATCGATTGGGGCAAAGGGGTAAAGGATGTATTTATCAGTGAGTATAAGAAGCTAGGAGGGGAAATAGTTATAGAAGAAAGTTATACGCAGGGAAGCAGGGATATGCGGTCGCAACTCGCTAAAGTTAAGCAGTCTAACCCTGATGTTTTGTATTTCCTGAGCTTTACGGATGATGCGGTTATTGGGCTAAAGCAGGCAAAGACCCTCGGCCTAAATCTTCCTATTGTCGGAGGAGATGCGTTTGATGGGCCTCAGTTTTATTCAGATCCAATAGCGGATGGAATTATGTACGTGGCATCCCTCGTACCCTCAAATGAAGCTTTTGAAGCAAAAATGGCTACCAAAACGGGGAGTGATGTGATAAATGCCGGCGCTCCTCAGGCATACGACGCAGTCAAGATACTGGGTGATGTTATGCGAAAGGTAGGAACAAATACAGAGCTAATAAAAAATGCCTTGTACGAAGTGAAGGATTATCAAGGGGTTTCGGGTACTATCGGGTTTGATAGTAATGGAGACCTTGCAACGCCAAACTTAATTATTAAATTGATTAAGGATGGAAAAGCAGAACAATTGAAATAAACCCTTTAAAACCACCCGTTCGCCATCTGGCGAACGGGTGGTTTTTTAATTGAGCCGCTTCATTTCAAAAACTTCCACAGCAATTCAAACGACATACGGTGGAGCTGGTGGATCTCGGGGCTTTCGATAATAACCCCCATGAAGTTTTCCTTGAACGAAATAAGAGCGACCTTATTCGCATAAATTTCGGCATCTGCAATAAAAGGGAAATCTTTACCGGGTACGATCTTTATCTCGCGGAGTTCTTTTACGTCATTTTTTTGCCACTCACGCGCAAGGGGGGAGTCGGGAGCGATAACTTTGATTCGAATTTTCTTTGCGACACGTTGACGGATATAATCGTTCGAAAATTCTTCAGGGACTAATTTGTCGAAATCGGTGAGACCGGCATAGTCGAGTATGGTATCCCCTGAATTACACGAAGTGAGCGTATCGGCAAATAGTTCCCTTGCACCACCGAGACCCTCAAAGTAGGTAATTTTAGGCTTGCTAGGGAGAATGCTTTGGAGTGCTGCAAATTGTGGTAGAGCGCGTTCGAGGCGCTGGATCTTCATATCAAGCCCCGTCTTAAGAGATCGGGGGTCGTCAATATAAAAAAAGCGCTTCGATTTTCTGCTTCCAGCCTGGACAACGCCATCCGCCATAAGCTCGGGGATAAGATTGTATACTGTGGTTCGCTTAATGCCGGTTTTACGGGAAATATCCAGTATAGAGGCTTCTCCGAGTTCTAAAATAGCCAAGTAAATCTTGGATTTTTTAGGGCTGTAGCCAATGTTTTCGAGGAGATCTTCTAGTCTATTCATAATATGTCTACCATTTTAGACATCAAAATTATAGCAAAAATAGTGCAATATAGTCAATTTTAAAGGCATTTTTGCATAAGTTGACAGAAGTAGTATAACATTGTCTGACACAAGTTTTAAAATGTGGCATTGTGAGGTTAATAAATTAATCAATCAATTTGTAACCATGCAAAAAAAAATAAAAACAGTTTTATCAATCATCGTGGTGGCATTGGTCCTGTGGGGCGGATATGCTATGGCCACAAACCAAAAAGGTCTCGGAAATCAAACAATCACAATCGGCGCTGTGTTGCCACTTAGCGGTGATCTCGCGGTATATGGGGAAGGTGCAAAGAATGCCGCCATCATGGCAATTGAGGACGCGGGTATGAAGGATAGTGTAAAGTTCATTGTAGAAGACGATAAAGGATGTGCACCGGTTGGAGGCGTGAGTGCGGCCCAAAAGTTATTAAATGTAGATAAGGTAAATGCTATCTATGGGCCAATGTGTTCATCTGAGGCGCTTTCGGTAGCACCGCTCACTGAGCCATTAAAGATCCCGATGGTCATCGGTGCTGCGACATCAAAAACATTGAGCGGTGCGGGGAACTATATATTTAGGACTATCGCATCAGACTCAGTGCGCGCATATGCAGTTGCAAATTATGCGTACGCGAAAGGATTCAAAAAAGCTGCGTTCATATTTGATAGCAGTCAGGACGCATTGATTCAAGAAAAGAACGATGCAAAAGAAGCATTCATGAAAGCGGGCGGAGAGACAGTTTTAGAGGAATCATTCGGAGCGAAGGATGTTGATTTCAAAACTCAACTCAGTAAAATAAAAAATTCGGGTGCGGACGTAATATTTGTAGGTGCGTTCTACAAACCGACAGCACTGATCATCAAACAGGCACGCCAGATGAATATCAATGTGCAGTTTGTAGGAACGGACGAATCAGTGGATGTGAAGGAATTCTTTGCAGTTGGAGGGAACTATCTTGAAGGAGTTATCGCTCCTGCAATGGTGAAGCCAGACACGGAAGAAGCGAAGTCATTTAAAGCGCGATACAAGGCGCGCTTTGGAATCGACGCGACCATTTATACCGCTGAAGGATATGATGCAATGGCGTTATTACTTAAAGCAATTAAGACGGAGGGGTTAGGAGGCGACCAAATCAAGGCAGGATTGCTCAAGGTGGGCAACAATTACCCAGGAGCAAGCGGAATCATAACCTTTAACAGTAAAGGTGACGTAGAAAAGCCCGCAGTCGTGAAGGCTGTAAAAAGCGGAGTATTTGAAGAAGTAAAGTAAACCCTAAAACCACCCGTTCGCCATCTGGCGAACGGGTGGTTTTTAGTTCAAAGCGAAAACCTGTATAATTAAACGCAATGGGTATTATTCCACAAATCATCGCCAATAGTATTATCGCTGGAGCAATCTATGCGCTTGTGGCACTTGGCTTTAATCTTATTTATCGCGCGACAAACTTTTTTAACCTCGCACACGGAGCCGTTTCGGTGGTGGGTGGATATATCGTGTTTGGGTTATATCGATTGTTAGGATTGCCATTATGGATCGCAATCATTTGTGGGGTGCTTGGTTCGGGAGTTGTGGGCTATGTATTAGAAAAAATACTATTTCTCCCATTGCGCAAAAGGAAGTCTTCACAGATGGTCCTTATTGTTGCCTCGCTCGGCGCATTCACGATTATTCAGGCGGTTATCGCGATTATCTTTTCAAGTCAATTCCAAACGCTGTTTGATAGCAGTATGGAGACAAAACTCTATCAGATCGGGGGAGGCATTATCACGCAGGTGCAGCTGATTATATTGATAGCAGCATTGCTTATTATGGGGACGCTTGCGTGGGTAAAGGAGCGAACCATGTTCGGGAAAATGGTGAGCGCGATTAGCGACGACGCAGTTGTTGCGCGCATTGTGGGCATCAACACAAATAAATTAATAGGACGCGTATTCTTCATCGGTTCGGCAATCGCAGGGTTTGCGGGGATTATGATCGGATTCGACACAGGACTCGAGCCGACCATGGGAATGTCATTATTAATGAAAGGCGTTATCGCGGCAATCGTAGGAGGGGTGGGTAATATTTACGGAGGTGTGCTCGGTGCATTTCTCCTTGGGTTTGCAGAAAACTTTGGCGTGTGGCAGGTCTCGGGCGAATGGAAGGATGCGATTGCATTTGCAATCTTAATCCTCTTTTTAATATTTAGGCCGAAGGGTATTCTTGGGAAAAAATAAGTATGGAATATATCATCCACCTCATAATTTTATTCGGTATCTATGGCATCCTTGCATTAAGCTTGGATCTTATCGTTGGGTTTACCGGATTGCTCTCGTTGTCACACGCGGCATTCTATGGCATCGGTGCATATGCTGTTGCGGTACTAAGTACCACCTATGGTATGAACTTTTTTGTTGCCGCGTTGATTGGTATGAGCGTTGCGGCTGTTGTCGCACTGATGATTGGTTTTGTGTTAAGAAAATTCAAAGATGATTACTATGCGCTCGCATCGTTTGGATTTAACGTAATCGCAGTGAGCATCTTTTTAAACTGGGAATCAATAACAAAAGGCCCGCTCGGTATTCCAGGGATTAAGCGACCGGAACTGTTTGGATTTGTATTTTCGACGAACACGCTCTATATGATTTTGACGCTAGCACTCTTTGCATTGACTGCGCTATTTGTGTGGCATATAACGAAGTCTTCATTTGGACGAGTGTTGCGAGCGATTCGAGAAGATGAAAAAGCACTGGAAGTATTTGGATATCGCATTACGCGGTATAAGCTTGCCATTTATGTCATTAGCGGGGCTCTAGCTGCCCTTGCGGGGGCGCTATACGCCTCGTATATCACGTACGTAGATCCATCTACCTTTACGGCGAATGAGTCCATCGTAATCCTTTCCATGATTATTTTAGGAGGGCTGGCGAGTTTGCGCGGGGCAATCGTAGGGGCTGCAATTTTAATCGCCCTCCCCGAGGCGCTTCGGTTTGTGGGACTTCCAATGGACGTTGCCGCGCAACTTCGACAGGTAATTTATGGCCTTATTCTCGCCCTCCTCATGCTCTACCGCCCAAAGGGAATGTACGGGGAATATGAGATGAAATAAAGGAGTTGTAAATATTATTTACAAATATATTGACAATATATTTTACATGCAGTAATATAGGTGCATGATTAAGAATCTTCAGGAGCTGCGAAAGAAAAACGAAGTATCTCAAGAGTATCTGGCAAGCTACCTCGGTATTTCGCGGCCCACGGTAGAGAAAATAGAAAAAGGCGAGAAGGACATCACCGTTTCGCAAGCAAAAAAACTGGCAAAATTATTCGAGCTCTCTCTGGACGAGCTTATTAGTGGAAAAGTGAAAAGAACTATAGAAGTAACAATAGAGAAGGCAGTGGCAGCGGAACAAAAAGAAGCAATGGAAATCAGGATAAGCGTGCCACAAAAAAAGCTTAAAAAATTTAAGGAGGTATTGTTGTATATTTTGGAGCGGGTGGGAAGTAAGCCAAACGTAGGGATGACAGTAATCTACAAGCTACTTTACTTTATTGATTTCGATTATTATGAAAAATTCGAAGAGCAGCTTATCGGAGCTACGTATATTAAAAACCATTTTGGGCCAACCCCCGTGGAGTTTAAAAAAATAGTGGAGGCAATGGAGGAGCGCAAAGAGCTCGAATCTATTAAAAGTAAATACTTTGAGAAGGATCAAAAGAAATATCTCCCTTTGAGAAGGGCCGATATCAGTGCGTTCTCGGGAGAAGAAATAAAACACATCGACGATATATTAAATAAGCTTGCCGACAAGTCGGCTAAGGAGCTTAGTGACTACTCGCATAAGGATGTTCCGTGGATAGCGGCTGAGGATGGAGAGCCAATTGATTACGAGTCAGTATTTTATAGAACTAAAGAAACCTCCGTTCGTGAGTATGAAAATTAAATATCGAGAAACTGATGCGTTTTACAAGGATCTAAAAAAGCTTCTAAAGAAATTTGTAACATTGGAGGCTGATTTACGTGTTGCAAAAACCAACGCCATAGAAATGTATCATATAAAAAATGTTGATAACGAATCGGTATTTGCGTTGCAACATTTCTGCAGTGAAAATGTGCGGGTGTATAAACTAAAGAAATTTGCTTGCAAGTGCCTAAAGGGAAGAGGGATGAAAAGCGGAATACGAGTAATATATGCGTATTACCCTAAGGATTATGTTGTTGAGTTTGTCGAGATATATTTTAAAGGAGTGAAGGAAAATGAAGACAAGGAAAGAATAAAGGAGTATATAAAAGCGATTATAGAATAGAAAATGCTTGAAAGGGCGTTCTATACCGGTTTCGAATCGAACGATGGCGCCATCATCCATGAACTTTGAAAAATAAGCTTCATAATTTGGGCGAGCTCCTTACTTTCAATAATAAAGCCAAAGCTTTCTTGGCGGGATGAGATATAGGCAACCTTATTATCAAAAATACATAGCACACCGCTGAATACGTATTCTTTTGGAAGCCACTTTATTTCTCGAAGGACTTTCTTATTTGATTGTAGATAATATTCAGGTATCTTGCTTTGGTTTGTTAAAAGCACCCGCGAGATGACTTCTCGTTTTACTCTTCGTTTTACCCAGCGTTCCATGTAGATATTTCCAAATAAATCAATCAAATCGCTCATTGAGCTCCAGAAAAATTGCTCTTTTTGCTCGACAAGCAAAAGCTCTTCCATAATCGCCTTTGCTCCGACAAACCCATCATAAAAGCGGATGGCGGGTTTGGGGGTGCTCTGGTTTCTTATTTCTGTTAGAAACGGCAAGAGCTCCTTAAAGGAGGAGAGCCTATCTTCATTTTTTGAGAGAAGGGTGCTTGGATCTTCTGCAATAAATAATCTCCGTTTTCCTTTTTTCGATTCGGTTATATAGCCCATCTGCAAAAGATCTAAAACGATGTCATAAACAGTTGTTCGCTTAATCCCCGTCTTATGCGCAATGTCTATGGTGGTTGCTCTGCCCAATTCCAGTATGGCCAAATACACTTCAGATTTTCTTGCACTCAATCCCTGTCTTACGAGTTCTTTTATGATGTCCATAGTTATTTAAATGACGATAAAAACCGTCAAATTTATATATTGATTATCAGTTAAGTAAAGGGTTATTGTCAAGATAACCTAATTCATAAATCAATAAAAAGGTTTAAATGTTATGCATAAAATAATAAAAATAGCGCTCATCCTAGGAATTTGCACAGCAGTAATTGGAAGCGGGTACTTTTTTACTAAAAGCACTAAAGGAGGCACAATTGATGTCGGCGCTATAGTTCCTTTTACGGGAAGTTCCGCAGTAGTGGGAGAATTGATAAAAAATGGGTTAGAAATTGCAGCGGAGGAAATTAATAGTAAGGGTGGGGTGAATGGGAAGGTAATTAAACTTATGTTCGAGGACAACCAAACCAAGACGGAAGTAGGGCTGTCTGCCTTTATGAAATTGAAAGACATTAATAAAGTTAAGTATGTGATTACGAGTGTGAGCGGGGTTGCTCTGGCAATCTCTCCTGTTGCTAACGAAAACAAGATAGTTCAAATGGATGTAGTTGCCGCTACTCCTAAATATTCGACGCCAGACGACTTTACGTTTAGAACAGGGGTGAGCTCGTATTTTTTCGCACGAGAGATGGCAAAGTTAATGATAGATAGAAATATAAAAGATGCTGGCATTCTCTTCGTGAATACTGAGTACGGGCAAGGGTTTAAGGATGTTTTTCAAAATGAATATACCGAAAGAGGAGGGGTAATATCCGTTGCAGAAGGATACGGGCAAGAGGATAAAGATTTTAGAACGCAATTAACAAAAATAAAAAGTAGAAATCCTGAGGCACTACTATTAGTATCACTGCAAAAGGAAGCATCCACAATTCTTAAACAGATGGGCGAGCTAAAAATGGACACGCCTATCTATTCGGATGTGTATGCAATGGAGCAAGAGAGTAATTTAAAACTGGCGGAGAATTTAAAAATTTACTATTTTAAACCGACAGTAGATTATATAAGTAGTGACGCGGCAACAACATTTGAAAATGCATATAAAAATAAATATGGAAAAGAGCCGGATTTTATAGCAGCGCAAGCATATGATGGGATAAACCTATTGGTGGCTGCAATACAAAAATGTAATGATTATAAAAATACCGTTTGTGTAAAAGATGCATTATATGCGTTAAGGGATGTTAAGGGGGTAATATCGGAGCATATGGATTTTGATGTAAATGGAGACATAATGAATAGGCCGCTAGAATTACGAACAATTATTGGCGGAAAATTTGTTGGGATAAAAACTTAGTAATGGCTATCAGACAAACTGCCCTTGTAGGGGCATTTTGTTATGGTAAACTGTTACCATGGTTATGGTAAATAGACACCATAAAATGTATTTCGATTATGGACGCACTACGCATTAAAAATATTAAAAAACGATATCAAGAAGTGGTTGCAATCGATGACCTCTCTATTGTGATAGAGAAAGGAATTGTAACCGGTATTGTTGGTCCGAATGGCTCGGGCAAGTCAACTGCAATGAATATCATTAGCGGGATGATTTCTATGGACGATGGTGCATTAGTTATTGGAGAAAAAGAAACGCTAAAACGTATGTTGCCGTACGAAGCACCGGTCTATGGTATTACACGAACATTTCAGGAGGTGCGCCTGTGGGAACAGATGTCGGTGCTCGACAATCTTCTCGTTGTACTTACTGATCGTGATTTACTGGATGCATTTTTTGAACGACATGGTGCATTTCATTTAGAACAGGCAGAAGTAATTTTGAAGCGCGTAGATATGTGGGGGAAAAAAGATGCGCTTGTTGCAAATCTTTCGTATGGGCAACGAAAATTAATTGAAATAGCACGCGCGCTTGCAATGGGTGCGAACATCTATTTGTTTGACGAGCCATTTGCAGGATTGTTCCCAGAAATGCGCAAGATAGTAACTGCGGTTATTAAAGAATTGAAGCAGGAAGGAAAGACGGTGATTTTAATTGAACATAACATGGGGCTTATTCGAGAGCTTTGCGACCATCTAATTGTAATGGATAGTGGAAAACTGCTCGCCGAAGGCAAGCCCGAAGAGGTGCTTGCGCGGAGAGATGTTGTGGAGGCGTATTTGGGGGAATGAGATGATAAATGTTTAATTACTAATTTCTAATAACTAATAAAAAATCCTCCGTCATTTGGCGGAGGATTTTTTTACAGATTTTTTAACCACGGTGGCTGGAGTTGATATTTGCCACAGCGCTTTAAATAAAAATTGCAGCGTATTTCTAAAATCGGCGTTGTCTACGATAAATCCAAAGCTATCTTGTTGCGCAGAAATAACAGCGACTTTTGTGCCATAGAGAGCAATCGTATGGGGGAGTTCAAAGCCGAGCGGTGCGAAGCGGATATCGCGAAGATGATGTGCATCTTTTGCATAGAGTGTATCGTTAATCTCTGAGTGTTCTGTGCGTATGCCAGTCGCATGGATACCAAGATCGATTCGCTTGCGCACCCATTGCGCCATAAAGTCTTCGCCCGCAGTCTTTGCAAGATCCGCAGAGGAGCCAATATAGAAATATTCCTTAACACCAGACGAAAGAATATCATCATAGATAGAATGAATACCTGTTTTGCCAGAATAGAATTTTATGGTAGGTTGAGCGCCAGTTGATTTTTGGATGGTAAAAAGATCGGGAAGCATTTGCTTGACCGTCTGCATGTGCTCTTCTGCTCGAGCAAAGAGAATATTAGGGGACTCAGCGGTATACGTAAGCTTGTCCTTCTGGGGAACGATAGCGACTAAGCCACGTTTTGCGAGCTCCTCGAGAATGAGATAGCAAGTAGGGCGCTTAAGGCCAGTTTTCTTTGCGATATCGGAAACAGCGAAACTTCCCAAGCTGAGGGATTGTAGATATACGGCAGCTTCTTTGTCGGAGAGGCCGATGGATTGTAGCTGTTCAGATAGGCTCATGTATAAAGAATAGAGGTATATCGCAAGCATGTCAAGTTTTCTGACAACACAATATAGAAAATAGTGCATTATATATGCCTATAAATCAAGTAAATAAAAAGTGACAGAAACTATTGACAAAAGCAACTGCGTGTGCTAGTATATCGACATAGTCATTAATAACAACTCATAGCATGACAAAAACATCAAAACTAATAGTAGGGCTCGTAGGGATAGCGCTGGTCATCGGAGCAATATTTCTTACACAAAGGAATACGGAGGGTGAAAAAGTGGTCATTGGTGCATCTTTTGCACTTACGGGTAAATACGCCTATCTTGGAGAAGCTGAGCGCAACGGAAGTATGATGGCAGTCGAAGAGATTAACAAAAAGGGAGGAATTAACGGAACAAAGATCGAATTTATCGCTGAAGATAACGGAGGAGATGCAAAGTTGGCGGTAACAGGAGTATCTAAGTTACTAGAGGTGAATAATGCAGACATCATACTATCTTCGTTTACACATATAACGAGCGCAATCAAAGGGTTGGTCGCAGAAAAAGGAAAGGTTATGATCTACGCAGCAACCGTGCGAGATATTGCACAGAGCAACGACCTATTCTTTAGAGATTATTACGACGCAGAGGACAATGGTGCAGCAACGGCGAGACTTGTTGCAAAGAGTGGGTACAAAAACGTCGCATTCTTAAGTGAAAAGAGCCCGCAATGTGCGGAATTTGAAAAAGGATTTGAAGCAGAGGCAAAAGGAGCTGTGCTGATGACGACTAAGGAGTTGTATAGTGCTGAAGCTACTGATGTTCGTGTAAACCTCACGAAGATCAAAGGTGCTAAATCTGAAGCGATTGTGGTGTGTGGATGGCGACATGAGCACCTTATCATGAAGGAGATGAAGGAGTTGGGGATGATTGGAACACAGACCTTTCACTGGGTTGCTCCATTTCTCCCAGTTGCCAATACAGACGACATGAAGAAATTGTTCGAAGAAAATAAAGCAATTAGCACCTGGTATGGAGTGGCGGAAGAAAACAATACTGCAGAGCAGAAAGAGTTTATCGAAAAATATCAAAAAGCATTCGGTATGAAACCAACGGGCGAGGCAGTGTATGCATATGATGATATCTACATACTCGCAAATGCTATTAAAGCTTGTGATAAAGCGGGGAAGGCGAAGGACAGTCAGTGTATCGCACAGGAGCTCGGAAAGACAAATTACGATGGAGTCGGAGGAAAAGTATCATTTAATGACAGACTCTCTAATCGTGAAATAACAGCGATTCAGGTAGTGGGCGGTGTTTGGAGGAATATAATGCAATAAAAACACTAAAAAATCCGCTTCGGCGGATTTTTTAGTGCGTAGAAGATTAAGAATATGTGCCTCGTGTATACGCTTGTGAAGGCGGTATCAAATCAGGGTACTCCATCGCCATTTGTGTAAATTTATCTACTTGGTAGATTTCATTTATTTCAACCTGTTGGAAAATGTCTTTGAATTGATTCTTCATGTCACGGATAAGATTGCGCAAGGCATCTCGGTCTTCTATTTCAATATCTAGGAGCAATTCCCAGCTCCCCATGCCTTTTACATAGTTGATGATGTTGGGATGTAACGAGCAGAATGCATATAAATCGTCGATGCGCTTCTGATCGAATTGCATAATTTTAAAACAAACGCGGTAGAGCAGTAGACCTATTTTTTGATAATCAATGGAAAAAGATATTTTAGTAATAACCCCAGCTGCAACGAGCTTTGCGTAGTGTTTATGTACTAAGCCAACGGAAACCCCCAGAACAGAAGCAATTTTAGTAAATTCCATTCTGCCATCAATAAGGAGGAGGGATATCATCTTGCGATCAAGCTCAGTTAACTTGGCTTTTTCAGTCGTTCCTCCTGACAAAGCGTTTTCTCGTGGATGGTTTTCCTCGCCGATTAAATAGGTGCGCGGAAATTGTATAAAGCCTAGGCCGACAAAAATATCCGAAGAAGCAACGTACTCACCGTAGCGGGTGAAAAACTTTTGCAGCATTTCGTTGTAGCTAAAAATATCTTTACTGATGAAGCAAAGGAAAACATCTGCATATCCGTCTGAGCGCATGACAATCGGAGTATAAGCATCAGCATTAAGATATGCGTATATTTCCTGCTCCTTCTCTTTTGAAAGGCCGGCAAATTTAAGCCAATAGCCCCAGAAAAATGAATAGTCAGCCTTATCATAGTCAATAAAGGCCCAAAAGTGCTTTATAACACCTCGTTCCATGAGCTGCTCATAGTGGTATTTAACAACCTGAGGGGACGTGCCGATAGCGCGGGCAATCTCGGAGAAGCTTGCGCGGCCATTTTGGTCAAGCTGAAAAAGTATCTTTTTGTCAAGTTCTGTGACGTTCATTTTTAAAAAAATATAATAATACTCTAATTTTAGAGTATTATTTAAAAAAATACAAGAAATCTATTGTAGATATATCATTTAATGTCATAATAATGTCATAAGATGCATAGAAAGGAACTATGTTATCCCAAACCTTGCAAGGGTTAGAAAGAGAGAAGTTTATAAATTAATTAAAAATAAAATATATATGGATAAAAATACAAAAATGATCGTCGGTGCTGTTATAGCTATTGTGGTGCTATGGGGAGGATATGCGCTTATGGGGAAGCAAAGCGTGCCGGCAACGAATGAACCGATAAAAATCGGCGTTGCAACATTCTTGAGTGGAGATCTCGCGGCATTAGGGGAGAACATCGTAAATACTGCACAGTTGGCAGTGGACGATATAAATGCAAAGGGAGGTATTAACGGGCGACAGGTGCAAATAATCGCCGAAGATGCAAAGTGCGATAGCAAAACAGGATTGTCGGCTGTATCTAAGCTGGTAAACACTGACAATGTTAAGTATATCGTTGGCGGTATGTGTAGCAATGGCACTATAGCAGCAGCACCTGTTGCGAATGAACATAACGTCGTCCTGATGACACCGGTCACTGGCGGGCGAAATGTAGACGAAGCAGGAGAATACATCTTCAGAACAGCAAACTCAGACCTTTTGGCGGGACGCAACATTGCAGAAGCAATGGCAAAAAAAGGATATAAGAAGGTGGGCGTGATTGCTGAAACAACCGAATATACAATCGATATAAAGAAGAGCTTTGAGCAACGGGCAAATGAATTAGGGCTAACAGTTGCGGTTGCCGAAGAATTCCAGCCAAATACGACGGACTTTAGAACAATTGCAGCAAAGATAAAGGGTGAGAATTTGGAAGCAGTGTTGGTTGCGTCGCAGACAGGCATTAGTGGAGGCAACTTGATCAAGCAGATGAAGAGCCTTGGTATAAATGCTCCTGTATTCTCAGACTTCCTCTTGGTGTTGAATGGGGATGTTAAAAAGATTCTCGGCTCGTTTGAAGGAATCTATTTCGCTGATCCTTCTTATAACGCGGACAATGCAGGGCTTAAGAACTTCTTCGCAGCATACAAAGCAAAGTACGGAAAAGATCCAGTAGCGCCATTCCACAGCGCAGCAACGTACGATGATGTACAGCTACTCGCTACTGCAATAAAAGCTGTAGGTGACGACAGTGTGAAAGTACACGATTGGTTAACGGCAAACGTAAAGAGTTACAAAGGATTTATGGGAACCTACTCCATTGACCAGAACGGAAATTCAGATCTCGGATTTACGGTAAAGGTCGTAAAGGATGGAGTGCCAACAGATATGTAAATGAAACTAAAAAATCCGCCTCGGCGGATTTTTTAGTGGATGCTATGCTTTTCCCATTTCCCAAAGCATTTCAAAAAATGCGCGGTAGTTGCTTGCAACTCGTTCTGATTTAACGATGTACACAAGGGGTGGTGTGAGAAATGTATAAAAAGAAACACTATCCTTTCTAATAATCATATGTGTCTCACCCTTAGGAAGACTACTCATAAAGCGGTACTCCTGATGGGCAAGTGTGCCGACGTACTTCTGATAAAGCGGTCGCTCGTCAGCAGTCCCGAGATATTTTATCCGCGCCTTTTTTCTTGCGCGTATTGCGAGGTACGGAGCGAGTGTATCTCCCATAAGTTCGCTAAACGCTGCTGTTGCACCGCCGATAATATATTCCTCCGCCCCCTCTTCTTCGGACTGCGCGCGTAAAAGCTCGTATTCCTGTATTGCTCGCGTGCCTTGGATAACCTCAAAGTCTTGCTCGTTGCCAATAGCACTTATCTGGTTAAGCGATCGGGCAAGATCGCTAGCGGCGAGCGCTTTTTTCCTGCCAATAGTCTCGATTATTTGAGGAGAGTGTGCTTTATATTTTGTCTGCTTCCCGCGGAGTACTTCCTCGATAAGACCCTCACGAATAAGCGCGGGGAGGGCGGTATAAACGTACTGCCGATGTAGCGATGTTATTGAAGCTATTTGCGATACACCAGCTTCAGAGCCACTTTGAAGAAGATGGAGATAAATAAGCGCTTCGTTACGGGAAAACCCAAGCGTAACAAGCTCAGCAATAAGGGCGTTTGCGTGCTCTTCGCTGATAAGCGATTTTTGAGATGGGTTTCTAAGTGTCATAAATTATATAACACTATACAATAAAACATAGTATTTTGCAACACATTTTGGTATAAAAATATGACATAAAATAGTTGACAAATAAGGATATTTGTGAGAATATACTACTATAATCAAGATAAGCAAAACATCTTATAAACAGTATATGAATAATAAAAAATTAGTAATTGCATTGATGGCCATCGTAGTTGTTGGCATAGCAGGTACGTATTTCTTCAAGGGGAATGGCGCGGCTACGGAAAATGAGGCAGGTGACGTAATAAACATCGGAGCAATTCTATCCCTTACGTCATACGGCGCGAGTGATGGAGAAAGTATCAAGAATGGACTTGAACTAGCAAGAAAAGATTTAATAAAGGAGAACATAATTGTAAATATAGATTATTTCGACGACGGCACTGATCCAAAGCAAGTTGTATCAGGAGTGCAGTATATGAAGTCAAAAAATATAGACATCGTGTTTGGTCCAATTTGGAGCTATCTCGGAGATGCGGCGCTTGCCGTAGTGGGAGGGTCAAATATAACATTGCTCGCCCCTTCATTAACAAGCGAAGTAGTGCAGCAGGCTTCATCGCAAATAGTATTTGGTCAAGCAAAGAACGCAGAAAAATTACCAGCGACAACCGCTTGGATGCAAGAGAACAATATTAAGAAGCCGGCAATCATCGTAAATCAGATAGCATGGGGGAATGTACATGCTACTATGTTTGCCGAGGCAGTTAAAAATGCGGGCGGTATTGTGGTGTTAAATGAAGAGATCGGGTTTGGAAAAGAAAAAGAAACGTTGCCAGGGCTTATTGTAAAGGCAAAGTTTTTGGGAGCTGACGCAATATTGTGGGCAGGGTCAAACGACGGAGAGGTGATTATCATAAGCGAAATGCAAAAGCTTGGTATGAAGATGCCACTCTTCGCGGACGAGGGCGTGATGACAGCGTTTAACAGTGGGCTTATTTCAAAAGATATAACAGTACCGGTGTATACGTGGAACAAGGCAATGCACCCCGAGTTCGTTGCTAAATTTAAGGCTGAATATAATAAAGAGCCAGATCATTATGCAGATGCAGCATATGATATGTTAATTGCGGCAGCAAAAACAGTGAGTAAAAATGGAACGAGTAATCTCAAGGCAAACCTAAACAGCCTTAACTATACTGGCTATGCAGGGACATATCAGTTTGATGAAAAGGGCGATATTAAGGGAGGAGATTGGAAGGTTGTAAAAATAACAAAATAATAATCCACTAAAAAATCCGCCGAGGCGGATTTTTTAGTGGTGATTAAATTATTTAAGCAAATTCCACATAGTTTCGAAGATGGCTTTGAGGCCGTCATAAATTTTCTTACTTTCGATAATTAAACCCAAATCTTCTTTATAGGAAATGATGCCCACTTTATTGTCTCCATAGATCTTTATCTCAATATCAAAAATCTTGAAAGCGGCATCGGAGACGAACTTCGTTGTTGTAATAGCGTTTTCGCGCTGATGTTTTGAAAACTCTCTATTTGCAGCGGTATCAGGGACAATAGCCCGAGCCCATATTTTGCGCTTAACGCGTTCGGGTAAATAATAGCCTTCGAAATAATCTTCACTCAAGTTGATGTACGGGTAGGGGAATAGCGTGAGTATTTCTTGGTCAGGATACTGGAGTGTATCTTCGAAAACTTCCTTTACCCCCTCGAGCCCCTCAAAGTATTTGATCTTAGGCTTTTTATCCAACAGGTTCATGAGCGAAAGGAGCTCGGGCATGGCCTCTTCTATTGATTGCTTCTTCGCCTCGAGTGCCTCGGGGATTTTTTTAGGACTCTCAGCATAAAAAACAGTGCGCTTCTTAAGGCGGCCTTGGCTCACGAGTCCGCGCCGTTTAAGGAGCTCTATTGTTTCATAGACAGTGGAGCGTTTAATGCCCGTCTTTTTTACAAGTTGAGCAATCGTTGCTTCGCTCAATTCTAAAAGGGCTAAATAAATATCAGCTTCTTTTTTAGATAGGCCCGCAGCCTGTAATTTCTTTGAAATCATATATTTGATGTAAAAGTGACGATAATTCCGTCACTACTTTAAATATACAATAAGTGACAAAAAAGTCAATGTTTAAGGCATAAAAGCGATATGCTTATAATAATTATTTTTTAAATTAAATACATAAATTGACCAATTGACACAATATTGATAACGTGTTGTTGTAAGGTTTAAATAACAAAAATAATAAAAAATATATGAACAAAAACAAAAACATCGTTATCGCATTCGTAGTTGTTCTCGTGGTGTTGGTCGCAGGGTATGTGCTCAACAGCAATCAGCAGGTTGCGCAAACAAATGAGCCGTATAAGATAGGCTATATAGGACCTATGACAGGGGGCGTGGCGATATTAGGAGAAGAGGCTTCTAAGTCAATCCAAATTGCGGTTGATGAAGCAAATGCAAATGGAGGAATAAACGGACGACAGATCGAGTTTATCGTAGAAGATGACCAGTACGATACAGCGAAGTCAATCAGCGCATACGAAAAATTGGTAAACAGTGATGGTGTTGATACGATTGTCATGTCTACCTACGGAGGCGTTATGGCCTTGGCAGAGCGGGCAAAGAACGACAATGTGATGATTGTTGATTCCTTGGATTGTGATCAGGCACTCGCCAATCTTCCAGAGAACATTTTCTGTATTGCTAAGGAAACAAATGACTTGGCAGATGTAATCGCTGACTATGCAAAGGAACAGGGATATAAGAATATCGGAATCTTGCATTCTACAGTTGATAACTTCATGCAGTCTGTTTCTGATGAATTCGTAGTACGCGTAGGTGATAAGGCTTCTGTGCAGGTAGAGAGCTACCAGCCAGGAACAACCGACTTCAAGACATCATTGCTTAAGTTCAAGGATAAGGATGCAATCGTATTTCTTGGATATGATGAAGTCGGAATTGCTATCAAAGAAGCAAAGAGCTTGAATGTAGGTAAGAATTACTTGACGATTCCTACTGTTGCAACTACGCCTTCTATACAGGCAGCTGCAGGAAAGGCAATCGATGGTATTCACTTCTCATTCTATGCTCCGCTTGAAGCAAACCCAGTTGCTACAAAGTTCTATAGCGACTTCAAGGCAAAGTATGAAAGAACTCCTTACGTTTTTGTCGCAAGCGACCAGGCATATGACGCAGCAAAGATCTTGATTACCGAGGTATTGCCAAAGGTTACTGCTGATACAAAGGCAGAGCAGTTGAGCCAGAAGATTACCGCCATGGAAAAGGTAAAGAACTTTAAGGGGGTAACAGGGACACTTACTATGAAGGCTGATGGCCGAATAAGTGGAATCCTTGTACGCTTGTTCAAGCTAGAGAACATGATGCCAGTGTTTGTTGGAAAATAACACCGGAGTACATGACAGTTAAATAAGCAACTAAAAAATCCGCCTCGGTGGATTTTTTAGTGGGACACTCTTTTCCGAGCACCCACATGGATTCGAAGATGGCTTTGAGGTAGATATAGGGGTAGTAAATTATGTATAGTGTGTTAATATGACGGCATAAAGCGTCATTTTTCGAGATAGATAAAACATAGGGAATAAAAGGGTGGAGTGCTCGCTTGGTTTAAAAATGGCGAAGTGGGGTGAACAAAATTAAGGATTAATGGTACAAACAATATGTTAAGTAAAAAGCAATTCGAAGAGATACGGGCAGGCCTTTTACAATTGGAATTTACCGATAATGAAATTGCAGTCTATGTATCTATATTACAAGATAGGGGTTCAAGTATCCCGTCCGTTGCAAAAGAAACTGAGCTGAGTAGAGGGACTGTATATGACGTTGTGGAAAAGCTAAAAGGCAAAGGGTTTATAGCGGAGGCGAAAAAAGGTAAAAAAAGAAAATTCGTTGCTGAAAATCCGAATAATAAGTTGTATCTCTTGCTCGATGAAAAACATCGAGACTTGCAGCGGTCTAAGCAGATAGTAGAGCAGATTTTGCCTATCTTGAATGTGTTCACTGAGCAGGATGCTTTCCGGCCACAAGTGAGGGTATATGAAGGCGAGAAAGGATTTAGGCAGATATGGGATGAAGTTTTTTCCTATGAAGGGAAAAACTTTCTGAGCATTACTAGAGTTGAGACATTTTTAACATTTATGGGACAGGAGTTTCTTGATGAGTTGCAGGAGCGAAAAGCAAAACTCGGGATTACGAGCCGAGCCATTAATGAGGATTCAGCGGCTGGGCATCGTACGCAAGATAGCGATAAAAAATATTTGCGGGAAACAAGATTGGCACCGAAAGAATTTCAGTTCCCCTCGTCCGAAATAATTTTTGGAGACAATATAGCAATGTTCTCTACACGAAAAGAAAATATTATTGTTGTGATTGAGAGTAAGGATCTTGCGGAAGCACATAGAACATATTTTGAAATGATGTGGCAATTTATCGGTAGGTAAATTCTAAAAGGGTGTACGGTCTCTTTGAAAAATTATGTGGATAAAAAAAGAAAAAATATACTAAGGGTAGGCGTTATTATTATTATTGTGATTGTAGGGCTGTATGTATTTGTGCAAAAGGGTGTAGTAGGTGAAGTATCAATAGGGGTTATATTACCGTCAACGGGCAAGGCGGCAAATATAGCAGAGGATGTAAGGAATGGCTTGGAAATGGCGAAGGGAGAGTTAACTGGCGGAAAGAAAATAAAATTAGTGTATCAGGATGATGGATGTGACCCGAAAAAGGCGATTTCTGCGTATCAGTTTTTACATGAAGTTGAAAAGGTGAATATTGTCATTGGGCCACTTTGCTCGACTGCTGCTTTGGTAGTAGCTCCGTTAGCGCAAAAGGATGGGGTCGTCATGATAACGCCTGCTTCTGCGACTGATAAGCTGAGTTCGATAGGAGATTTTATATTTAGAAATCATACACACGATAAGGCGGAGTTAGAGGCTATAGCACCGTATATAAAAGAGCGATATAAAAAAATTGCAGTTATATACGATAAAACAAATGATGCGTATGTTGAATATGATACATTTTTTAAGACTAATTTAGGCGAAAGCAACGTTGTGAGTGTGCCAGTGACCGGAGGCATGGGGGATTATAAAACAGACTTGTTAAAAATAAAGGCCCAGCTAAAAGATATTGATGCAGTATTTGTTGGGGTACTCTCTAAGGACGCGGTTACTCTTGTGAACGAAATGAATCAATTGGGAATTAAAAAACAAATACTGGGTTCAAAGTTATTAGGAACATCGGATTTTGTAAACGGGGTAGGGGTTGAGACGGCAGAGGGAATAGTATATATGGAGGCAGATTATGATAAAAATACTGAACCGAATTTTTGGAATAAATATAATGAGAAATTCGGGAAAATTCCTCCTACATGGGTGCCACAGGCATATGACACAGTAAAGATTTTAGATCTGGCGATTGCGAGTTGCGGTTCGGACAAGTCCGTGTGCATAAAAGATTATCTGCACAATCTCAAGGACTATCCCGGGGCGGCGGGAAAGTTAACGTTTGCCGCGAATGGTGATGCCATTAAGAAAATTGCAATTAAACAAGTGCAAAACGGACAATTCATAAAAATAAGTGAATAAACATAAAACCAGCCCTCAACGGGGCTGGTTTTATATGGTAGAATAAACCATTCATGCAAAAGGATTTTCGATTAGGGATTATAGTGAACGTGCTAGTATAAAAATATGAGCGAGCAAAAGGAAAAGAAAAATTACGCATTTGTAGATGGGCAAAATCTATTTATGGGCACAGCTAAGCGAGCGGTTGATCCATGGACGATAAGCCTCGCCCGTTTTCGCGTGTATCTCGAACAAAAATATAATGTCGTCAACGCTTACTATTTTTTAGGATTTGTGCAGGAAACTAATCAGGAGCTCTACGAAGAAATACAAAAGGCTGGTTTTGTGCTTATATTTAGAGAGCATAATCCAGCGATGATTGGGAAGAAAAAAGGGAATGTTGATACCGATATCATTTTTCACATTATGAAAAAGATGTATAAAAAAGAAGAGTTTGACAATATCATCCTTGTGTCTGGGGATGGGGATTATAAGCTCGTCGTCGATTTTCTCATTGAAGAGAATCGGTTCGAGAAAATACTTTTTCCATATAAAAAGTTTGCGTCTTCGTTGTATAAAAAACTAGGCTCCAAGTATTTTGATTATCTTGAAAATGGAGATATTAAAAACAAGATAGAAGTAAAAAAAGAAAAGGGCTCCTTAGGTAATTAACCGTTCGGATCCCTTTTCGTCTGAATACCTGTATTATCAGCAAATTGACAGAAAATGTCAAGAAAATGCGGAACTATGCACCAAAACTCTCTCATACAACTAAAAAATGCATCCGTGCGATACGGAGGCGTGCATGCGCTCGAAGATGTCGACGTGCATATTAATGCCGGAGAGGTTGTTGTAGTTATGGGTCCGAACGGTGCAGGGAAATCTACCGTGCTAAAGGCGCTCTATGGCATAGAACCACTCACTAAAGGATCTGTAATCTACGAGGGCACACAGATACAGCCAAAACCGCATGAAATGATAAAGCGAGGGGTGGTGTTTGTTCCGCAAGGGCGGCGGGTATTTCCAAGCCTCACGGTAAGGGAAAATATAGAAATCGGTGGCGTGGTTGCAGGTAAAAAAGGATTGGAGTTGGAAAAGAAAATTGATGAGGTAGTGGATTTATTTCCCGCATTGAAAAATAAGCTCAAACGATCGTCGGGAATATTATCGGGAGGGGAGCAGCAGATGGTCGCGTTAGCGCGAGGGCTAATGGCTGACCCTAAAATACTTCTCCTCGACGAGCCTTCACTCGGGCTTGCGCCAAAGATAGTAAAGGAAGTATTTGAAAAAATAGCTGAGATCAATAAAACAAAAGGACTTGCAGTAGTTATCGTTGAACATAATATTAAATCGATATTAGCGGTTGCGCATAGGGCATACGTCCTCGACAAAGGAAGGGTTGCGGCAGAGGGAGATGCAAAAGAAATAGCCGGGAGTGATATTCTAGAGCGAGTATTTTTGGGAAAAGAGGCGAAAGAAGAGCACACTGCTTGACTGAATAATATAATAATAGTTTAATAACTATTAGAATCTTCATATGGCGACAGATATTCTGTCTTTCGGCACATAACCTCTCAGGAAGGAAGGTTTCTATGAAACAGATCGTGGTGTTGTTGGTGCTGGTGTTCGGGTTGGTATCGGTTGCATGCGCTCAGGAAGGCGAGATTCCCGAGCTGGATAACCCGAACAATGCTCAAAAAAGGGAAAAGGCGTGGGCGCCGCTCATCCGGGCACAGTCCATTGTTGTGAAAAATTTCCCGACCGCTTACCCCGCCAACAATTCCTGGACCATAGGGTCCGGGGGGTATGAGCAAAAATTCTGGAAGGAGGAGGGGAGAGGTCGCACAGAGCTCTACGTACTCCTCTCGTTCGAAGGAAGGCTGTTCTACTGGGTGAATGACAAGCTCAGAGAGATCAAGTAATCGGCAGCCCTTCATGAAGTAAGGCCCGCGGTTTATCCGCGGGCTTTTTTGCCCCGTAGTGAATTTTGGCATATTTACTGGAGGTAAATAGCGAATGCGTGCCAAAATCTACTACAGGGTTTGTTGCGAATGTACTATAAAAATGATAGTGTAAATGCACTATGAGAACGCTAATTAGAGAAATAATTACAAAAGAGGGGGAGACCGTAGTCCTTGAAGGATGGGTACGAAACCGCCGAGACCATGGAAAGCTTATCTTTATTGATATTAAAGACCGAAGCGGCATGGCGCAGGTTGTTTTCTTGCCAAAGCCAGAAGAGGTACATGAGGCGGCAACTGAATTGCGCAGTGAATGGGTTGTGCGATTAACAGGAAAAGTAAACAAGCGACCAGAAAATATGGTAAACGCCGATCAGGAATTTGGCGCATATGAAATCGTGGCTGAAGGATTGGAAATTTTAAACAAAGCAGAAGATCTTCCGATTCCAATTGATACCGATGGACGAGAGATTAGCGAAGAAGCGCGTATGAAATATCGCGCATTCGATCTCCGTAGAGAGCGGATGGAAAAGAACATGAAGATGCGCGCAAAGGTAGTGCACTTCTTTAGGAGCTTTTTGTCTGACCTCGACTTCATCGAAGTAGAAACGCCAATCCTTGGAAAGGCAACGCCAGAGGGATCACGCGATTATCTCGTGCCATCTCGCATCTATCCAGGAAAGTGCTATGCACTTCCACAGTCACCACAGCAGTATAAGCAGCTGTTGATGGTTGCTGGTTTAGAACGCTATTTCCAAATTGCTCGTTGTTTCCGTGATGAAGATACACGTGGAGATAGACAGCCTGAGTTTACGCAGCTCGATATGGAAATGAGCTTTGTAAAGCGAGAGGATGTTATGAAAGTTGTTGAGGATATGTTGATCAAGCTTGTGCAGACGCATTATCCTGAAAAGCGCATTCAGCAGATTCCATTTCCGCATATCACGTATAAGGAGTCGATGGAAAAATATGGAAACGACAGGCCGGATATTCGTGAAGACAAAAACGATCCGAACTTGTTGGCATTCTGTTGGGTTCTCGATTTCCCATTCTTTGAAAAAGATGAGGAAGATGGAGGATGGACCTTTACACACAATCCATTCTCAGCACCGCAGCCTGAGTTCATGGAGTCCTTGATGAATAAAGAGAATATTGCTGATATCTTAACCACGCAGTATGACATCGTATTGAATGGATATGAAATCGGCGGAGGAAGTATCCGCAACCATCGTCCAGAAGCATTGCGAAAGGTTTTGGAGATCATGGGATTTTCAGATGAAAAGATTCAGAGCGACTACGGACACATGCTCGACGCATTCAAGTTGGGAGCACCGCCACACGGAGGGATTGCTCCGGGAGTTGACCGTATTGTTATGATTTTGCAGGGAGAGCCGAATATCCGCGAGGTCATCGCATTCCCGAAGACAGGGGATGGACGCGACCTTATGATGGAAGCACCTACTGAGTTTACCGAAAAGCAGCTGAGCGAATTGCAAATAAAAATAGATAAGAAGAAATAAAAATATGACAAAAGAAAGAACATTAGTTGTTGTAAAGCCGGACGGAGTGCAGCGATCACTTATCGGAGAAATAACAGGAAGGCTTGAGCGCGTCGGTCTTAAGCTCGTTGGAATAAAAATGATTGTTCCCACTCCTGAATTTATCGAAACGCACTACACGATTGACCCTGAGTGGCGTCGCATCACAGGAGAAAAAACTATCAAGAGTTATAAGGAAAAAGGGCAGATTCCTCCTTCGGAAGATCCGCTTGAGATAACTGGTGTTATTTTGAAAAACTTAATGACCTTCATGACTTCAGGTCCGGTAGTTGCGATGGTATGGGAAGGTGTGCATGCGGTAAAAATTGTGCGCAAATTAGTAGGAAGCACTGAACCGCTATCTTCTGACGTTGGAACGATTCGAGGGGATTATGTTCTTGATTCATATCAGCTGTCCGATAAAGATGGCCGCGCGATTCGTAACTTGGCACACGCATCCGGAACGGTAGATGAAGCAACTAAAGAAATTGACCTTTGGTTCGAGAAAGATGAGTTGATTGATTATCGCCTTGTACAAGATGCTATTTTGTATGATGTGAATATGGATGGAATACTTGAATAAGAATTTGAAAATGCCCGAAAGGGCATTTTCTTTTTTACAGGGAGGTGGTATACTGAAATCAGAATAACGGTAATGATTCTCGAGTTAACCTTGTTGATTTGGGAGGGTAATAGTACATCACCCCTTGGGGCAATGTTGCACCCACCCACCTGACTTTTAGTCGGGATATCACAGGCCGGTATTCCCCTGTAACCCCCGAGAGGGGGTTTACAAGTGGAAAAAAATAGTGTAATTTAAGGAAACTATGAGACAGTGCCAAATTTGCGGAAAAGGTTCAATGATGCACGGCGCTCGCAAAAAGCTCCGCGGTAACTACAACCCAACCGTCCGAACAAGACGTTATCCAAATCTTCAGAAGTTGACCGTTATGGAAGGTCTGCGTGTTAATGCATGCACACAATGCATTCGAACAGTCAAAAAGAAAGAAGCTGAGGCTGCGGCATAATTAAAAACCGACCATTTGGTCGGTTTTTAATTATGTATGGAAAAATCAGCGCATGTTGATAAAATAGAAGCGTAGCAGGCTGTCGTATAGTGGTAGTATTCAAGGCTGGGGGTCTTGCGGTCCGGGTTTCGACTTTGGCGTTGCCCACGAGCGAAGCGAGTGTCGCAACGAGCCGGAGTGTCGGTGGAGTATCAATTCTTACACGGAGCCGACGATTCCCGGCAGCCTGACATAATTCATATATGGAACTTACGAAAGACAAAATAGACCGACTGGAAGAGATGCTAAAACAGAACAAGACCCTGCAAATAATCTTGCAACGGGCTGATTCTTTGCATATGTCTAATTGGTATCTTGGGGCCGGATGCATTTCGCAGACTGTCTGGAATATTTTACATGGGTTCGATCCAGAGCAGAATATTAAAGACTACGACCTAGTCTATTATGACGCAGAGGATATTACAAAGGAGAGCGAACTCGCATTTATGCAAAAGGCAGCTGATATGTTTAAGGACATTCCCGTAGTGCTTGATATCGTAAACGAGGCACGGGTGCATCTATGGGTAGAAGAAGAATTCGGATACGCAATCGATCAGTACTCGAGCGTGGAAGAAGCGATTAGTACCTGGCCAACGACAATAACGTGCGTTGGCGTTACGCGCAGGGAGGGAATGATACACGTATATGCAGCATTCGGATTGGACGATGTGTTTGGTATGGTGCTGCGGCCGAACAAGAAGCTGATCACGGAAGAGGTGTATATGAATAAGGTTAAAAAGTGGACCGCACTCTGGCCCAAGCTTACGGCAGTAGGCTGGAATGAGAGGTGTGAGTAAAAAGTACTCAGTTTGAAATAAAGTCAAGCACGGCGTACAATAAACCCATGGAATGGAAGTTAGAAATAACATGGGGATCATTATGGAGAATCGTTATTATGCTCACCGGCATAACGATGCTGTATTATATGCGCCACGTGGTTGCGCTCCTTTTTTTGGCAATTGTTATTTCTTCCGCACTGGACGCTCCATTAAATTGGCTGGAAAAGCGTAAGATTCCACGTATTATGGGTATTCTATTTATACTCGCAGCAGGATTTTCTAGCTTTGCCTTGTTGTTGTATACGGTTGTGCCGATTATGATCATCGAAATAAAGGACCTAGCCGATAATATCGGATTGCTTGAAGCGTCACTCGGTAGTCTCGTGGGGATTTCAAGCATGTCGGGTACATTAAGCTCGGGGCTAAGCGGGGCAAGTGAAACATTGGCGACGAGTGGATTTTCCATGGCAAAGCTCATACCGCAGTTATTTGAGAATGCGGTAATGGTTGTCACGGTAATGGTTATTTCTATTTACCTTGCGTGGTATCGAGATGGAATCGAAGGATTTTTGCGAGCAGTGCTTCCTATAGAATACGAGCAATATGCTATCGGTGTAATGCATCGGGCAAGAAAGAAAATAGGCAAGTGGCTTGAGGGGCAAATATTGTTAAGCCTTATTGTTGCAATAACGGCATTTATCGGATTAAAATTGCTTGGAGTAAATTATGCATTAGTACTCGCGTTATTGGCGGGAGCACTGGAACTTATTCCGTTTGTGGGCCCTATCGTTGCCGGAGCGATTGCCTTTCTTGTGGCAGTTTCACAGTCAACAACGATTGCGGTTGCGACGCTTGTTCTCTTCTTTGTGATCCATCAGCTTGAAGCACATGTTGTATTACCATTGGTAATGCGTAAAACAACGGGTATTCATCCGGTGATCGTGGCGCTTTCTATTGTGGCAGGATATCAGCTCTATGGATTTATTGGCATTATCCTTGCGATTCCATTTGTTGTGGTTATTCAAGAATTGGTGGATGATTATAGCGAAAGAAAGCATAGGCAACCAGCACTGAATTAAATAAAAACATGAAGAAATTTTATATCACAACATCAATTGCATATACGAATGCTGCGCCGCATATTGGCTTCGCACTGGAGAGTATACAAGCAGATGTGCTTGCTCGGTACTATCGTGCACAAGGAGTGGACGTGTATTTTTTAACAGGTACCGATGAGCATGGCAGTAAAATCGCACAGGCTGCGGAGGCAAAAGGGAAAACGGAAAAAGAGTTCGTCGACGAGATAGCGGAGGAATTTAAGGATCTAAAAAAAGCACTCAACCTTTCTTGGGATGATTTTATCCGCACATCGGATAAAAAGAAGCACTGGCCTGCTGTAAATGCAATTTGGGAAAAGCTGGCAGCGCAGGGAGATATTTATAAAAAGACATACGAAGGGCTGTACTGTACAGGGTGTGAAGCTTTTTATACGGAAAAGGAATTGGAAGAGGGGAGTTGCCCAATTCATCGCAAGCCCGCAGAGCAGGTAAAAGAAGAAAATTATTTTTTCAAGCTATCTAAATATTCAAAGGAAATAGAGGAGCGAATCAAAAGCGGAGAATTGCGCATTGTTCCAGAATCGCGCAAGAACGAAATACTTTCATTGTTGAAAGAGGGGCTTACTGATATTAGCGTATCTCGCCCAGCCGATAAGGTGCATTGGGGTATTCCTGTCCCAGGTGATGCAAGTCAGTTGATTTATGTATGGATCGATGCGCTTACGAACTATATTTCAGGTATTGGGTATGGCCGAGAAGATAAAAAAGATGAGGAGCTGTATAACACGTATTGGCCGGCAGATGTGCATTTAATCGGGAAAGATATCCTGCGATTTCATGCAGGCATTTGGCCAGGGATATTATTAGCAGCAGGACTACCGATTCCAAAGAGCGTCTATGTGCACGGATATATCTTGCATGATGGGCAGAAGATGTCGAAGTCAGTGGGAAATGTTGTTTCCCCCGTGGAGTTGGTTGAAAAATATGGCGCGGATGCTGTGCGATACTTCTTACTACGAGAAATTGCATCAACCGAAGACGGAGATTATACGGAGCAAAAGTTTCGTGACCGCTATAACGGAGAGCTTGCAAACGGACTAGGGAATTTCTCTGCGCGCGTGCTAACGCTCGCAAGCGGGGAAGATGTTGTAATGACCGAAGACGAATATGAAGCGTTTGTTGATGAATCCGTAAAACATCGCATTAAAGATGCAGAGCGCACAATAAAAGAAAAAGTAGATGCATTTCGACTGCACGAAGCAGTGGGCGCGTTATGGGAAGTAATTACCTTTGGAGATTTGTATGTGAACGAAATGAAGCCGTGGAAGCTGGAGGGTGAAGAAAAAAAGAAAGTCATGGCAAATTTACTTTATATTTTGGAAGCAATCACAAACATGCTCGCACCATTTTTGCCAGAGACCGCAGAAAAGATCGCAAAGAATATACAGCACCACGGTAAGAAAATGGAAATAACAAAAGGAGAAAATTTGTTTCCACGATTACAATGAAACTGATCGATTCGCACACACACGTGCAGCTAAAACAATTTAACGCAGACCGAGACGAGGTTATTAAACGCGCACTGGAGAACGAAATCTGGATGATCAATGTTGGAACAAACAGAAAAGATTCCCAGTTGGCCGTAGATATTTGTGATGCGTATACCGAGGGGGTATTTGCGACGATTGGACAGCACCCTGACGAACGGGAGGTGTTTGATTATGATTGGTATGTAAAGCGGGGGCAACACGCAAAAGTAGTTGCAATTGGTGAATGCGGGCTGGATTATCATCGCGTAGAGCCGCACTTATTTGGAGAAGAGCGTGAGCGACAAATAGAGCTGTTTCAGCAACATATCGAGTTGGCAAAAGAATTAGAGAAGCCCCTCATGATTCATTGTCGAGAAGCATTCTCTGATGTGAAGAGTGTTATTAAGAAAGAGATTGCCGATATGCCAACGGAAGTTCCGGGGATACTCCACTTTTTCACGGGCACAAAAGAAGATGCAAAGACGTTTCTTGATTTTGGATTTATGTTTACCTTTGGCGGACTCATCACATTCAACCGCGAGTTTGATGAAGTGCTGCGATATATTCCAAAAGAACGAATTTTGATTGAAACAGATGCGCCATTTGTTGCGCCAGACCCCTATCGCGGAAAGCGAAACGAGCCATCGTATGTAATGGAAGTTGCGAGGGCGCTCGCCGAAGTGCGCAAAGCGCCGATTGGAGAAGTGTGCCGACAGACAACACAAAACGCAAAAAGCGCATTTGGAATTTAACGCATTGTCATTCCCGCGGAGGCGGGAATCCAGTATTAAATAGATTCCCGCCTCCGCGGGAATGACACAGGAACAATGACAATATTACAATCAATTATATTTGGAGTTGTTGAAGGTGTTACGGAATTTTTGCCGATATCTTCAACCGGACACATGATTTTGACGGCGAAGCTCCTTGGGCTTACGCAGACTAACTTTATGAAGTCATTCGAAATCGCCATCCAGTTAGGCGCTATTTTGTCTGTGGTTGTGTTGTATTGGAAATCATTATTTGTGAATCGTGCAATAATGAAGCGCATTGCAATCGCGTTTATTCCAACGGGTATCTTAGGGCTCATATTCCACGGACTGGTGAAGGAATATTTATTAGGAAGTAATATGACGGTCGTGTTGGCGCTATTAATTGGAGGTATACTGCTTATCGCATTTGAATGGACGCATAACGAAAAAGAAGATGCGCTGGAAGACGTGGCGCATTTATCATATTGGCGCGCAGCATTAATCGGTGTAGCCCAGTCAGTTGCGATGATCCCAGGGGTATCGCGATCGGCGGCAACGATTGTGGGTGGTATGTTGGCGGGGCTAAAACGAAAAACTATTGTGGAGTTCTCATTTCTGCTTGCAGTACCGACCATGTTAGCTGCGACAATCCTCGATTTATCCAAAAGCTACAAAGATTTTTCCGCCGACCAGTTTGACGTGCTTGCGGTTGGATTTATCGCCTCATTTTTTGTGGCGCTAGCGAGCATTAAGTTCTTACTCCGCTTCGTGAAAACAAACACCTTTGTCTCATTTGGCGTATATCGCATTGCGGTGGCGGTGCTATTCCTCCTGTTTGTGTTGTGAATAGAATTAGGTTGACGGGGTGTTATTGAGGTGCTATACAGAAGGCAGTAGTTTAACAGTGTCATGTGCTATTTCGCATAGGGTGAAATGGTGCTGCGGCGCATAACAATGAGAGGAGGTTCGTTATGGCGCAATGTGTCACAAGCGAACAGTATTTCGATTTGGATGGGAAGTTGACGGAGATTAAACGACAGCTTCGGCAGAAAAGCGGTTACCCATTTGATCTAGTGCAGTTAGAGAATCATCTGCAGGCTGCAATCGAAGGGAAGTTTGGGGTGGTGGAGCCGGGAGAGAAATTTAAACTGTTCGCCGACCTTGGCTTTATTACGGTGCCGGATGACTACGTCTGCAATACAGTGTTTAACCACGTGGATTTCTCGAATCCGAGCGTGATACTAAGGCCCGGCGACAATTTTGCTGTGCGGGTGTACAAGATACTGTATGAAACGGTGACCTCGGAAGAATGTTTGAAATTTCTCGAAGGAAGAGATGAGGGAAATATTTTTCTTGGCGCGCAGGGTATCTCAGTTATATGCGAGGCGAAGGATCTTAAATTACCACAAGGGTTCTCGTGTGTAGCGTTTGATCGGAAGGAGAACCTTCCATTTGTGAGGGGCTCGCATTATGTTCCGGCTGTGCGAGTGGAGAGTGACGGGAGCTATTACCGTCACTTGGGCTCTTTTGAGCGCAGGTGGCTTGGTCAATGCGACGTCCTGCTCGGTTTTAGCTATCCGAAACCGATTCGGATATTTTAAAACGGTTAGGAGATAACAACCCCCTGCGAAAGCAGGGGACTTTTTTATCCAATAAAGTTGCATCCGTGGGTAAATCGTATAGAATAGGAACATGACCCATATTACTGAAGAGACCTTGGAATACCTAGCAAAGCTGGCGCGTATGGATTTGGCCGATAGTGAAAAAGCGAAGCTTGCAGGAGATTTGGAGGAGATATTGAACCATTTTGAAGAATTAAACGAAGTAGATACAACAAACGTAGAACCGATGACCGGAGGTACTGCTCAGCGGAATGTTTTTCGTGAAGATGAAGCAGAAACAAGAAAAGAAATGAACGGCTCTGCAGACGATATTATTGCCGCATTCCCAAGTCATGAACGCGGGTATTTGAAAGTGCCTGCTGTATTCGGGGAGCAGGAGTAAACAAATTATTATGACTTTACTAAAAGATCTTACAATAAAAAAGATTCACGATGGACTCGTGAATAAAGAATTTACTGCGTTCGAATTAACGAAAGAATTTTTTGATTATATTGAAACAAGAGATGCCGAAGTGCAGGCATATTTAAGCTTGGATAAAGTTGGCGCGCTAGCTGCAGCTGAACAAGTTGATATTGCGATTGCAAAAGGAGAAGAAATCGGAATGTTGGCGGGCGTACCAATGGCAATCAAGGATAACTTGCTCGTAAAGGGGTTGCCGGCAACTGCAGCATCAAAGATGCTAGAAAATTATACAGCCGCATATGACGCGACAGTAATTAAAAAGCTTAAAGAAGCAGGGGCCATCTTTTTGGGAAAGGCAAACATGGACGAATTTGCCATGGGCTCTTCAACGGAGAACTCAGCATTCAAAGCGACAAAGAATCCACACGATCTCGAGCGCGTTCCGGGAGGTTCTTCAGGAGGATCTGCTGCGGCAGTGGCAGCACATATGGCAGTTGCTGCATTAGGAACTGATACCGGAGGGTCAATTCGTCAGCCGGCAAGTTTGTGTGGAGTTGTCGGATTAAAGCCGACGTATGGTGCAGTATCTCGTTCGGGGGCTATTGCGATGGCCTCGAGCCTTGACCAAATTGGACCGCTTACAAAAACCGTAGAAGATGCGGCGATTGTGTTTAGCGTTATCAAAGGAAAAGATCCACTTGATGCAACGAGCGTTGATGTTGTATATGGTGATGAACTGCTCAACCCAAAGTTGGAGGATATAAAAAAGTTGCGCATAGGGCTTCCTAAAGAATACTTCATCGAAGGAATGGATGATTATACAAAGGGAGAAATAAATAAGGCAATCGAAAAGATAAAGAGCCTCGGAATCGAAGTGAAGGAAATTAGTTTGCCGAACACGAAACATGCGTTGTCGTGCTATTACATTATTATGCCTGCAGAAGTAAGTTCGAACATGGCGCGCTTTGATGGTATTCGCTATAGCCGATTAGATGCGTTACAGGAAAACGAGCCAAAGACCTTATTGGGGATTTATCATGAACAGCGCGGGCAAGGATTTGGAAAAGAAGTGCGTCGCCGTATTATGTTAGGGACCTATGTGTTGTCGTCTGGATATTACGATGCCTATTATGCAAAAGCACAAAAGGTGCGTAAGTTAATTAAAGAAGATTTTGACAATGCATTCAAGGAAGTTGATGTTATTTTGACGCCGGTATCACCGACCGCTGCATTTAAAATTGGAGAAAAGACGAGTGACCCGTTGCAAATGTATCTCTCTGATATTTTCACACTCACGCTTAACCTTGCTGGGTTGCCAGGGATTTCGATTCCGGTAAAACAGTATGAGGGTACTAGTGAGTTGCCGGTAGGATTTCAACTTGTAGGAAAGGCATTCCGTGAAGCAGACATTCTTGGTATTGGACAATTCTATGAACGAATTCGTTGAAGGAAGTAATAAAATAATACAATACTTATTTGATAAGTATGTAGCGACGCTTCCTGCGTTGCAGACTTTTGCGCTGGTAGTTTCTGGCGTGCTTCTTTTCTTTGTCGTTATGATGATGACGAAAGCAAATGTGGTTGGGGGCAAGCGAGATAAATTTATTGATAAATGGGGGCTTGCCGATATGGGAAAAGTAAAAATTGGACGCGCATGGAAAGAGCTTTTAGTAAGTGTCAGCACAGGGGACAGCGCAAAGATGAAAAAGGCGATTGGTGATGCGGATAAGATTCTTGATGAAGCATTGAAGACGTTAGGATTTGTAGGGAAGAATATGAACGAACGGTTGAATACTGTAGATGCAGTGCGACTGCCGAATATAAAAGAAGTACAAGAAGCACATCGCATATCGGAACGCATAAAAAAAGAACCAACATTTTCACTGACGCAACAAGAAGTATGGAACATTGTCGGTATCTATGAGAAGGCGTTTAAAGAATTTGGATTATTTAAATAATCTGTATGAAAAAACATCCAGTCATAATCGAAGGATATGATGGCACGTTTGAAGAGCTCGGAAGAAAAGTAGGTGAATTACGATACGATAAACTTGCTGAGTTTCTTTTGCATCTGGAAAATGAACTTGCTCGTCAAGCGATTGCCGATAAAAAGCGTGGGCGTCCTAAACTTGCAAACCTAATTGAAGGCGTAGAATTGACGGTAAAAGACGGGAAAATAAAAACAGAGCGCCTCTTTGAATTCTGCAAAGCATTTATGCAGGAAGAACTAAATAACGATAAATAAAAATATCGCCGAGGCGGTATTTTTATTTAAAACAACTATCAACGAGCGCTGTTTCGTAATCAAGCTTGCCGGACTTCACGAGGATGTCATAATCGGCCAGCATGCGCACAGTCGCTAAGTCGATGTATTGATTTTTTGCAAAAATATTGAATATCTTTGCAGGCTCTTCTTGATTAATAAACAATCGTTCGAGCGGGGCAAGACGACTTGCTATCGGGCCTTGTTTTGAAACCGCATTGGTAAAGGCGAATATATCGGGGGACTCAAGATAGTCTATAAGGAGTTCAACGTCTTGTCGTGAAAGTTCACGCTTTGCATCATTAAAATAGAGTGCAACCTTTTCGAGCTCGTTCATAATAAGTTGCGTATCGCGGCGGAGCGCAAATACAAGGAAGTCCGCTGCTTCAGGAGAAATAAGGATTGAACGCTTCTTTGCTTCGGTCGCAATAAAAAAGGCAAGCTTCGCATCAGAAAGCGGATCAAATGTTTCAGCCATCGCAGGCTTATTAAGAAGAAATAATAAATCTCTTGGAACGGTTACACGATCGCGCGGCCGCGAATTAGTTTCGTCGGTAAATTCAGAAATAAAAACGATAACACTTTCGTTGGCTAGTGCGGATTTGAGAATATGCTGTGCAGTATCGTCGCCTTTAATAGAAAAGGCATTGTCGATAAGTGCAAGCTTTTTATTCTCAAACATTGTTTGCTGTGAGCAAAAATCTTTAAAACGAAGCACTTCACTCTCGTCATCGAAATCAAAAGGATTGATCGAAAAAACAGCATATTTTTTCTGGTATGCCTTGGTGAGCTCGCGGAGACGTTGTTCGCGGCGATAGGTGTCAGCGCCGTGAAGGAAGGTAATCATTTTGCGTGAATAATGGAAAATGAAACACGAAACGTGGAATGGGTTGCTACCATCGGCGTTATCGTATACCTTTATAATATCGATAAACGGGACGATTGCAATAAGGCGGGTTCCCACCATTCGTTTTTCAGCTTTCATTTTTCGTGCTATGCGTTTCGACATTATTACAATTTTCCCAAACATCTTTGACTCTTACTTCAATGAGTCTATTTTGAAGCGAGCAAAAGAAAAGAAGTTGTTACAGATATATGTACATGATTTGCGCGCATACGCCACGGACAAGCACCACAAAACAGACGACCGCCCATTTGGAGGGGGTCCTGGAATGGTTATGAAAGTTGAGCCGCTCGTAAAAGCAATCACAGCGGTAGCGAAGAAGACAAAAAAGTTTGAAAAAGAAACGCGCATTATATTCTTTGCCCCAGGAGGCAAGTTGATTGATGACGAATATGCAAATAAGACAGCAAAAAAAGTAAAAAGACTTATTTTGATATGTGCGCATTATGAAGGAATGGACGACCGTGTGAAAAAAATAGTGAAGGATCTCGGCTTTAAAAGCGAAGAGCTATCCATCGGGCCGTATGTATTAACCGGAGGAGAGCTGCCGGCTATGGTGATGGTGGATGCACTTGCGCGAAAATTAGAAGGTGTATTGGGGAAAGGAGAATCACTTGAAGAATTACGCCATGGAGTGGGCGTGCCAGCTTTTACAAGACCAAGTGAGTTCGTGCACAAAGGGAAAAAATACAAAGTGCCGCCAATATTGTTGTCTGGAGATCACAAAAAAATAGACGAGTGGCGTGCACAGTATGGGAAAAAGTCGTAGCAATGCATCGCCAAAACAAAAGCACCACGTTGGTGCTTTTGTTTTAGTGAAAGGTAATATGATACTATATACGCAATAGCCACGCGTATGTGGTAACGATAAAAATTATATGCATAAATCAAAATTCGTAACATATATAACAGCAGTCGTATTGACGGTTGGTATCGGTGCCGGACTTTCTGTCGCGGCAGATTGGGCTCCTCCTGTGCAGGAAGCTCCAGCAAGCAACGCCCCTGCGCCAATTAACGTGGGAGCAAATGCACAAACAAAAGATGGCCCAATAACGTTTCGAGGAATTATCGAGACAACCTTAGGAGGGATTAAATTTCCCGATGGAACAATACAAACAACAGCAAATACTGCAGGGGCCCCGGGTGCGCCGTATAACCTTGTCTTAAAGCAGACAGCATGTCAGTGGATTAGTCCGGCGGCGTCGGGGAAAGCAGTATGTCCAGCAGGGCAATACATGGCAGGGCAAATCACCGACGGAAGAAGCTATTGCTGTAATCCAACGGATTCATTAAGTGAGGTTTGGGACGTTGTCGCAAGGGCGGATAAACCAGTACAAGATCTTTCTAATTGGTCAAACGAGAAGACGGTTACATGGGTTGCTGATGCGCCAATAAACGGAGTGCGTGTTTCGGGGGATTCTAACGATGGAGGGTATTGCTATGCATCATGGGGTACGGGTCACGTTGCAACATACCTGCATGACGGGAGATATGGGTACTACAACGTAAACAGACAGTCGTATAGCATATTTAGTTCGGGCTGTCCTACATATCCACCCTCATTCTCAAATGACGGGGTAGCGAAAATTTGCCAAGCATGGAGGCCACGAGGAACGCTCCCTACGAGAAAGACCGAAGTTGATATTCCAGCAGGAACGGTGATTACATTAAAATCAAACTTTATGGATGGGGTAGATAGCGGACTCATTAATTGTAAGATGGAAGTAAAGCGACAGTAATTAATAAACTATTCATTTACGCTATGGAATCAAAAAACCTACAAAAATTAATTATTGGTTTCGCAGTTGCTGCACTTGTAATCTCTATTGGTGCGTTCGGTTTTGCGATGCGTGTATATCAAAATACTGGAGCGCAGAAGGAGATGGTTGCAACAGAAGAGTCGGAGGGTATCGCTTCAGAAACGAGTGAGATATCCATAATACGCAATGGTTTTATCGGAGTGCCAAAGACAACAGCAATCCGAAATGAGGGGGATGTAAAGGTCCTCACGCTTCGAGGGCATGAAATCCAGGCAGGAGGGTTTGTTGCTGGGTATGAGCCTGTTCTTGCGTCCGACAACACAATTCGCGAGATTCGTATCAGTAGCGAGACAGCAATAACCAAGCTTTCGTTTTCAAAAAGTAGCGAATCTCCTAAGATAGTGCAAATTGCATTTAAGGACCTGACTGAACTTATTGCAAAAGGGACATACTTAGCTAACTTTGAAGTTGAGGGAGCAACGCCTGCGAGTTTAGACCAAATAGCTCCTGCGTTGGATATTTACGTTGAAGAATGAAAGGAATAAGCCTGAGAAACGTAGATGTAAGGGCGTTTTCGCTTACGGGAAGGAAAAATTAAGGAATAAGCAGTGGCCCTTGCCCCGAAAAGGTAAGGGCCTTGCATTTTTAGGGGTATTCTGCTATAGTAAATCCGATGCTTACAAAACGAACAAAAGCAACAATCATAAAGGAGCACAAAACAAGTGATGCCGATACCGGCTCAGCTGATGTGCAAATCGCGATGCTCACCAAGCAGATCGCCGAACTTACTGATCACTTAAAGTTAAATCCGAAGGATAATCATTCCCGACGAGGCCTTTTGAAGATGGTAGGAAAGAGAAAGAGGCTTTTAGCTTATCTCTCACGGACTGACGTGGCTGGCTACGAAAAGATTCTCAAAAAGCTTAATCTTAAAAAATAAGGAATTTTTCAAATTCCTTATTTTTTTAAGTTTCGGCACTCGCTTCAGACGAAATCAATTTTTTGTCTGAGGGCTCGCTAGGAATTATAAGAACATGAGACACAGAGAACAACGAGTCGGAATATTTATCGACGTTCAAAATCTCTATCATTCGGCAAAAAATCTATACCAGTGTCGTATTAACTATCAAGAACTGATGAAGAGCTTGGTGGGGGATCGAAAACTTATCCGAGCACTCGGATATGTGGTAAAGAGCGAATCACAAAACGAAGAACTCACTGCCGAGGCTTCGTTTTTTGATGCGTTGGTAAAAGAAGGCATCGATTTGCGTATGAAAGACTTGCAGGTGTATGCAGGCGGAATGAAAAAGGCAGATTGGGATGTAGGAATGGCGGTTGACGCTATCCGCATGTCAGATTCGCTCGATGTTGTTATTTTAGTGACGGGAGATGGTGATTTTATTCCACTAGTCGAATATCTGAAATGGGGCAAAGGAAAATTGGTTGAAGTGGCTGGGTTTGGAAGAACAACGAGCCTTAAGCTAAAAGAAGCGACCGATTTATACATTGACCTTAAGGAAGTTCCTAGGATATTATTAAAAACAAGGGTAAGCAGAAGGTCTCGCTGAACCGTATATGAAATAGCGGACAGAACACAATTTCTTTGCGATTTGCAAAGTGATTGAAATGTGTCCGGTACTTCACTATCGGGAAGCAAAGAGACTTACAATTACATGCAGTTAACGAAACAGGAGTTTGTCCTCGACGTTGCAGGAAAGCCATTCACATTGACGGTGTCAGATTTGGCTAACCAAGCAAATGCTTCGGCTATCGGATCATATGGCGACACAGTCGTGCTTGTTACCGCGGTTATCGGTTCACAAGACCGACCAACAGATTTTTTCCCACTCACTGTTGATTACGAGGAGCGGTTTTATGCTGCAGGAAAGATTCTTGGCAGCCGATTTATGCGCCGCGAAGGAAGGCCGTCCGATGAAGCAGTTCTTTCTGGACGCTTAATCGACCGCGCTATCCGACCGTTGTTTAATCATGACTTACGCCGCGATGTGCAGATTGTTATTACAATTTTGTCTTATGACGGAGAGAACGATCCAGACTTCGTTGCATTTTTGACCGCATCGTCTGTATTGATGATGTCTGATATTCCGTGGAACGGACCTATCGGGGGTGTGCGATTGGCAAAGACAAAAGATGGCGAGTTTATCTTGAATCCAGAGAATTCAAAAGTAGAAGATAAAACAAAGCTTGCATACGAAGCGTTTATTGGAGCAACCGAAGATCGCATCAGCATGATCGAGCTCGCAGGAAACGAAGCAACTGAAGAAGAAGTTGCGGAAGGGTTTGCCGAAGCACATGAAGCCATAAAGAAAATGTGTGCATTCCAGAAGGAAGTGCAGGCAAAGATTGGTAAAAAGAAGTTAGAAGGCATCCTTGTTGAAACCAACGAAGCACTTGTAAAAGCAGTGCACGATTTTTTGGAAGGAAAATTGGAAGCAGGAGTATATGGAACCGATAAGGCAGAATTAGGGCGCAAGATGCACGGTATTAAGACGGACTTAATTGAGCACCTTAAAGAAGCGGGACATGAAGATTTAGGAAAAGTAGATGCAATACTTGAAGTGGAAGTTGATGCATTAATGCACAAAAACATTTTGGAGCAGAGCCGCCGACCGGATGGACGCGCAATGGACGAAGTACGCGCACTCTATGGAGAAGTGGGTATGTTTAAACGACTGCACGGAACAGGATTGTTTATGCGTGGAGCAACACAGGCACTCGCAGTAACAACATTGGGAGCCCCTGGAGACGAACAACTCGTAGAAACAATAGAAACATCAGGAAAAAAACGTTTTATGTTGCACTACAACTTCCCGCCGTATTCAACGGGTGAAGTAAAGCGCATGGGAGGAGTAGGACGACGCGAGCTCGGACATGGTGCATTGGCAAAAAAGGCCATCGAATGGATGCTTCCAACGCAGGAACAATTCCCGTATGTTATCCGCGTAGTTTCTGAAGTACTCGGATCAAACGGTTCTTCTTCAATGGCAACAACGTGCGCAACAACATTGTCGTTAATGGACGCGGGCGTACCATTAAAGAAAATGGTTGGCGGTATCGCAATGGGACTTGTTATGGATCACGCCGGAAATTATAAGGTGCTAACTGATATCCAAGGACCAGAAGATCATTATGGCGATATGGATTGTAAGGTAGCGGGGACGACCGACGGTATTACCGCCATGCAAATGGATGTAAAAATTGAAGGAATCACAATTCAAATCTTGAAAGATACATTAGCTGCTTCAAAGAAAGCGCGATTGCACATTCTCGATGTGATGCAGAATGTAATCGCAGAGCCACGCAAAGAGTTGTCTCCATTTGCTCCATCAATCATCTCTATGAAGATTGATCCAGAGCGCATTGGTGCAGTTATTGGTTCAGGAGGTAAGGTGATCAACGGTATTATTGCCGACACTGGTGTTATTACAATAAATATCGAAGAGGATGGCATGATATCGATTGCAGCAATCGGTCATGAAAAAGCAGAAGCCGCAAGAAAGATTATTGAAAGCATTTTGAAGGAATATGAAATAGGAGAAGTAGTACACGGTAAAATCGTGAAGCTGCTCGACTTTGGAGCTGTTGTTGATCTTGGGGGAGGACGCGATGGCATGGTGCACATTTCTGAATTCAAAAACGGATTTGTGGAAAAGATTAATGATGTTGCAAAGATTGGTGATGAAGTAGTTGCGCAGGTTATCCGTGCAGAGCAGGGTAAGCTTTCGCTTTCCATTAAGGCAATGTTGCCAAAAGATGATCGTGCCCCAAAGCATGATGAGCTCTCACAGTCTGAGCACCAAGGAGGTGGGAGATCTGAAGGAGCGCGTCCATCGCATAGCGGAGGACCACGCGGAGGGCATGGTGGTGGACACACAGGAGGACGAGGTGATCGCCCAGGAGGAGGCGGAGGACATCAAGGAGGATTCGGTGGAAGCCGCAGACCACGCAACGAAGAACAAGAGCCGTATCGACCAGCTGAAATAAAGCCAGCCGAGTGGCCTCATTCTGGAGGAAAAGACATAAAAGGAAAATCACTTGAAGAAGTGCTTAAAGAGTTAGAGGGCGGAATCTCGAACTAAATAGGGAAAACAAAAAGGCTCGCTCGTTGTATAATGAGTGAGCCTTTTTATGGAGAACAACAGGTGCTATATATTTCGTCTTGCGATGACGGAATATGTCCAAATGTACGACCGTATATTTGGACATAGGTATAAATGGAAGCTAAGTAAAAGTAAAAAAAGAGCGGCGCACATGTGCGTCGCTTTTTTGCGGTTATCGAATTCTTACGGGCAAGCCTTCTCGCGATAACGCTTCCATAGGGAAGCTACCATCGCGCAAGTCGCGGATACTACTGTTGTAGCTACTAGCAGTGATGGCGCGTTCTTTGCGAAGCCAGTGGAGGTTAGAGAGAATCGCATAATATTCAGCGATAGCACCCTTCGTTTCAAGCGGGCCTGCCTCAATCTGGTCAAGACGTAGTTCTTTCGCTGCAATCTCACTGTCGAATTTCTGAACAGTTCGTAGTAGCTCCGTAAACGTAGTAACCTGTGATTTCTCAAGTACCTCCGCTTGTGCAGAATCTATCGGCTTAAGGTAAAAAACAGCTGCAAGCGCAAGAGCAATAATAATGCCACATGCGGCGGCGCCATACGGGTTGCCGATAAAATTGCCAAACCGAGAGGGGATTTCCCTACGTTCAGACATGGTGATTCCTTCCGTGTGCAAAGATAAAGATACTGAGTATTGTATACAAATTTGTAAGAGATAAGTCAACAATAAATTAAAACTCCTCCGCCAATTGGCGGAGGAGTTTTAATTTATTTTGCAGGAGTTGCGATCTTCTTTGAAAGTCGTGACTTTAAGCGGCTTGCCTTGTTCTTCTTGATAATGTTGGTCTTAGCAGCTTTATCAAGCTTCTTGAACACTGTCGAAAGCTGTTTTTCAGCTGCCTCAGGATTCTTTGCGATAACAAGTTTCTTATATTCCTTGATGGATTCCTTTAACGTGTCTTTCTGTTTAACGTTACGGATCTTGCGTCGGATATTCTGGCGATTTGCCTTTTCTGCTGTCTTTGTATTTGGCATAGTGTCTGATAAATAGTGTCTCCATACTACATTTTTTGGCCAGGGATGTCAACCGTACGCGCAGGAAACAAAAAACCGACAGATGCCCCTGTCGGTTTAAAGTATTAAGAAGCGCGATTTTCTCGTTTAGTAAAAATATCAGCGCACTCCGCGCTCCCAAAGTCAACAAACGAATCAAACATTGCATGAAGTTTTAGGTCTGTGTCGCGAAGAAAGGAAGCTCCTTCAACTCGAACGCCTTGTTCGTGAAGATATTGTACGAGTGGTATGTAATCACCGTCTCCGCCGACAAGTATAGCAACGTCAATTCTAGAGGCGGTTCTAACCGCTGCAATTGCAAGGTCAAGATCGCAATTGCCCTTCATTACGCCTCCCGAATGTGCTTTAAGGGGCTTAGTGATTACTTGAAAGCCAATGTTGTGCATTACTTCAAAGAAAGCATTTTTAGAATCATCTTCCAGAGAGACATCGAAAAATTGTGCAGAGTGTAATGTCCTCTTTCCCAGTAATTTTGCAAGAATTTTGCGGTAGTTAATATGTCCTGCGGGATAATTGCGCTTGGTGCTCTTGTAGACGTTTGCTGCGTCAACAAAGATAGCAACTCTAGCAAGTTCAGTTCGGTGAATGTAGGCTTGTGAGCTCATTCTAAAATACTCCTCTAATGTGGTGTATATCCCGAGGGCATTCGGGTTGGGAAAGAACATCCTCACTATGATGAATATTGGCAGGGATGTCAATATAAACAAAAAGGCCGCAACTTAGGGGTCGCGGCCCGAGAACACGCTCAATGATTGGTCTTGCAGATAGTGCGCATGAGTGTGGTTGTAATAAGCTGGTAGTCGAGTAACCACCACCCGCCTCCAGCTAATCCGCCAAAGAGGATGTCGCCAGAGAAATAGCCGACAGTGATGCCAATAGCAACGTCTCCAACAAAGAGGAGGAGGAAGTCAAAATGGATACAAAGAAAGAGATGCTTAAAGAACAGGAGTGAGATCTTCTTATTATGGCGATAAGCCTCAAAAAGGCAGAGGGCAAAACGAACGCCAAGAATAATAAGAGCGACGGCACAGATCCACTGAAAGATATGGAAATGTAATGCGATTGCGGAGCCAGTAAGGCTTGCCGCACATACAGCCAGAAATAGCTTCACGGCAAACCCTCCTATAGTGGTAGCGTTGGATTAAAGGAATCTGATTTAAGTACATCAAATATGCCGGCATATTGTCAATGGCTTTCTATGCAGTAGGGGATTAGGTATACTTAAAAAAATGATCTACTCGCTAAAAGGAAACGTTATCGTAAAAAAAGGGACATGGGCGGTTATTGAAACGAACGGGATTGGGTTTCGGGTTGCTTTGGCGAGCCGTGATAGCGCTCAGCTTCCAGCTATTGGATCTATTGCGCAAGTATTTTGTTCGATGGCTGTTAAAAAAGATGGCATAGAATTGTATGGGTTTTTAAGTGAGCGCGATCTGGACATGTTCGATTTACTAACCACTATTAGTGGGGTTGGTCCTAAAACAGCACAAACTATTCTTGGCGCAGTGGGGACGGATATGTTATTGGCGACCGTTGAGCAGAAGAAGACAGACACATTAGCAGAATTTCCAGGAATCGGAAAAAAGAAAGCGGAACGTATTATTTTAGAATTACGAGATAAGATTAAAAAAATGGATGCTGGAGAAGCGATTGAGTTTCACGAGGGAGATAAGGATGTAAAAGATGCGTTGAAGCAAATTGGATATAAACAAGGAGAAATAGATGAGGCGCTTAAGGCATTGCCGAGTGATTTACAGGGAACGGAGGTGCGCTTAAAAGCAGCGCTCAAAATAATAGGAAAGCATAAATAAGAATCATGGAAAAACTTTTTAAATGGGGGAGAAAAATAATACCAAAATCAATTTTTGAGTTTTTTCAGCCGGCGTATCATTTTCTCTTGGCGTTTGCAGGCGCAGCGCTGTATTGGTTTCCATCGCGAAAAATGACAGTCATTGGAGTAACAGGAACAAAAGGCAAAACAACAGCATGTAATATGATTGCGCATGTCTTGCAGGAAGCAGGACATAAAACAGGGATGACAACCACCGTCAATTTCCGCATCGGCGAAAAGGTGTGGACGAATGAAGCAAAGCAAACCATGCTCGGGAGATTCCAACTACAGAAAATGCTGCGACGCATGGTAGAGGCAGGATGCGAATATGCGGTAGTGGAAACATCTTCAGAAGGTATCATGCAATTTAGGCATACGTTTGTTGATTATGACATTGCCGTGTTTCTAAATCTTTCACCTGAGCATTTAGATCGACACAAAGGGTTTGAAAATTATCGCGCAGCGAAGATGAAGCTGTTTAAAAAAATTGCAAATAAGGGGACGGGTATCGGAATATTTAACCTGGACGATGAACATGTCGAGCACTTCATAGGGATTTCACAAGCTGCACAGTATGGATATACCGTATCGCATAAAAAAGCGCATGACGCAGATGCAGTACGACGCATTGTAGAATTAAAAAATATACAACTAAGCGGAGCAGGGTCTGAATTTGACGTGAATGATGAGCATTTCATACTGCCACTCGTTGGGGCATTTAATGTGCAAAATGCAGGTGCTGTCATTTGTGTGGCGCTTTCACAACACATTGCCCTAGACCAAGTGCGAAAAAGTCTGGCAACATTTAAGGGTGTTTCAGGGCGCATGGAAATTGTGCCGAACGATAAGGGGTTCGCCGTAGTTGTGGATTACGCACACGAACCAAAGAGTCTTGAAGCGGTATATAAGGCAGCCACGGATTGTGATTTGAAACAGGCGGGCGGGAGATTGATTGGCGTATTTGGGGCAACGGGTGGTGGGCGAGACAAATGGAAGCGTCCTGTTATGGGTGAGATAGCCGCATATTATTGCGACGAAATAATTCTTACCAATGACGACCCATATGATGAAGATCAAAAAAGCATTATTGCCGATATTCGCGCAGGCATCGAACATGCGCCATTTATAAAAGGAAACATCCATGAAATTGTTGACCGACGGGAAGCTATTCGCACCGCGCTAAGCCTTGCGAAACCAGGAGATGCCATTGTGCTTACCGGCAAAGGAGGGGAGACAGTAATGGTTGTTGAAAATGAAAAACGAATTCCGTGGGATGAACGGAAGATTGTCGAAGAAGAGCTTGGAAGGTTGTAATAATTACTTTTGACTTTTGAGTTGGCGAATGGTATGAAAGAGGTAGTAAATTTACGACAACCCCTTACGTGTGCAAGGAGGCGACATGAATGGAAAGCAATATGACGCAATCGTGGCTTTCCCGTTTGGGAAAGCGGTTAGGCACAAGTCGGCCAATTGGCACATAGCCATGAGGGCAATAATACTTGCCTCCATACACAGTGTGCCTGTTGTGGCGCACGAAAGACTTCCCATAAAGACAATTGCACGCAAGTATGCAGAAGGTGCGAAAGTGCGGGAGTTGTCGATTGAGCTGATCGGCGGGGAAACGATTCTTGATGCGGCAGGCAATTTCTATGCGTTTGCTGGGCGTGAGACGTGGAAGAATATCCTGCTCGTTTCGATGCCCTTTGTTTCGGAGCGCTGTGTTCGCGATATCGGGAAGGCGAGCGGGGGGAGATTTAACGTGACTCCTGAAAGTGAGCTGCAAAGGCTGAGTGTGTCGACTTGGTTTAGTCGCAGCGAAAAAAGGCTTTCTGCTCGACACCCGCTGATCTTCGGCATGAGCGAGTTTGGTTTACGCATGTTGCCATGGGCTGCCTATGAAGCCTTGGCAAAATCAAAGCCGTGAGCGCAGGTGACGCACGAGCCCGCCCTTGAAAAAGGGTGGGCTTTTTTGTGGATAAAAAATGCTCCCCTAGAAGGGGAGCTTTTTACCAAACAGGTCGAGTTGCTCAGTCGGCGAAGCCGGCTGAACAACAGACTGAGGAATCTCCTTGGTAGTCACTGTGGTAGTGACCGTAACGATGACTTTGTCATCATCAAGAAGATCGACATCGGCATACCGCGGACGCTCGGCGGAGGGGGGGTGGAGTATAAATTGTGCCATCTTGCGGCACGCTTCGTACTCCGGGTCGGTCAGCCGCTGTGACGGGTTGCGAGCAATCGCTCGGTCCGACGCATAGCGTGACTCGACCTTGACCCCGCGCCCCATGGGGACGAAGTGGAGGATAAGTTCAACCTCCCCCTCAATCTCCACCCACTCCGGTGGAGTGTTCTCCGTATCTCGACGGAGCTCTTTCGGGCCGTTGTCGGGCATGAGAGGACCTCCTTTCGGGTGGGGGTTAGTGGGCCATTTGCTTGGCGCGCTTGTCTTCAGCGCGCCAATTGAGCAGGCCGCCGATGCCGAGGATGCAGATACCGAGGTATCCGTTCCCGAATCGCTGGGTGTAGAAAAAGTGCGCCCAGGGGTCGATTTCCATGCGTCCTACCGACATCGGCACCTTGAGGACGTCGATGAGGAGGACATGACCCCCTCCTGCGACGAGCAGGAGAAAGCCGGCTATCATGATCCACATGGCACGAATTTCGGCTACCGACAGCTTCGGGGCCAGGGTCGAACGAGTTGAGGTCTTCATAAGGGAAGATCCTCCTTTCATAATTTATTTAGTTGCTAACTACTTTATACACTACTTGACATATTTTGTCAATAGTTGCGCAATATGGAGAAAGTGCCTCCTTGTAGCTTGTTATTTACCCCAGTATACTGAATATATGACCGAGTATTATACCGAGGCATTTGTGCTCGACAAAGAGGACTTTAAGGAACATGACGGCATGATCCACCTCTATACAGAAGAGCTAGGAAAGGTGTCGGCACGAGCAAGGGGGCTTAAAAAAATACTTTCGAAATCAAGCGCACACTTGGAACCGCTCAATTTTGTGCGTGTGCGGTTAATGCAGATGAAGAGCGGATACTTTCAAATAATAGACGTATTACCGCACCACGAAGTTTCAGTAACAGAAAAAAAGAAGAGCCAACAGCATTGGGGAATCTTATTCGCCATGGCAACATTTATTAATAAAATGACCCCTGAGTTACACCCCGATCAATACTTGTGGAATATGATTAAAAAGATTGCGGGAGTTGAGGTGGACGAAGCGACAATGTATCAATTTCTATTAAAAGCATTTGGCTTTGATCCGCAGTACGCAGTGTGTAACGCATGCCAGCATTCTGATGTGCATTATTTCTTGCACGATGACCATGGGTTTTATTGCAAGGGGTGTGCTTCAAATATAGGTTCAAATGCGGTATTATTAAGGTAGAAAACGGAAGAGAGATACGTATTCCCTCCATTGTATTGGTCGGTGCTTGTTTCTTGTAATCCGTTCTTTACCTTATGTCATTAGAAGAATTGGAAAAAAAATTATACGGAGTTGATAGAAAAGAAGAGTCAGGCGAGCGGCCAGTAGAGGCGCATGTACCAAAACAAGAAGCTACTGAGGTGCAAACAGGGTGGAATGCAGAAGCTGCCTCGGGGGAGATACAGCCAAAAGGAAAAGCAGTAAAAATGACCGTGATTGGGGTCGTTTTGGCACTGCTCGTTATTGGAGGAGTTTCTTATTATTACATTTCAGAATTTTATAAAACAAAAGATTTGCTGTTTGAGGCGGAAACGGTGGAGAATATTCTTATCGCACGACCGTTCGATGTTACTGTGAATGTAGAAAATAGATCGAGAACAAGATTACGGGATGCAAAGATTTTTGTAACACTGCCCGATGGTGTTATTTCTACCGACACGGCAATGAATCGACAAACAATCGAGGAGTCGGTGGGAGATTTAAATGCAGGAGAGATGATCGAGCGAACGTACTCGGTTATCGTAGTGAAAGACGAACAGTCGACCAAAAAGATGGACGTCAATTTTTCCTATTTACCCGAGAATATCAATACGCGGTTTGAGCGCGAAGAAACATTGGAAGTGCGTGTGGGGCAACCAGCAATCACGCTCGATTTTACAACACCGCAAAATGTGTTCAGCACAGAAAACTTTGACATAGGAATGCGCTATAGAAACATTTCTGATATTGATTTTAGAAACGTGCAGGTTCGCTTAATTGTTCCGCCAAAAGTTTCAATCAAGAGTGCCTCAGTAAAGGCAACGACTGGCGATGCAACGTGGAATGTCGACATACTAAAGCCACAAGAAGAGCGGGCAATCGCAGTAAAGGGTGCTTTTGAAGGAGCGAATCAAGAATTCTTTGAGTTGAAGAGCCAGGTTGTGGTGATGATAAATGGCCAAGAATATATCATAGGAGAAAAAACGGCAAACCTCGGCATCGCAGCATCTCCATTAAGTCTTGCAATCACCGCAAACAATAGAACGGATTATGTAGCAAACCTCGGAGAAGCAATTACCTATACATTAACGTATCGCAATAATACGGATGTGGGGTTGAGTGACGTAATTATAAAAGCAAAATTAAAGGGAGAGCTGTTTGATATGGTATCGGTGCGAAGTGAGGGGGGATTTGATTCGCGCACAAATACACTTACGTGGAACACTGCAGGGATTCCCGCATTGAAATTAATTGGTCCTGGTGTTGAGGGAAGTGTTGAATTTACAATACAAACAAAAAAGGTATTTCCGATCAAACGAATGTTTGATAAGAATTATGTATTGCAGGTAGCGGGTGAAATCAATTCACCAACTGTTCCGTATAATGTAGCAAGTGATAAGACGGTTGGTTTTGCTGACAGTGAAACGAAAGTAGCGGGTAACATTACTATTGATACGAAAATAGCGCTCGCTTCTGGATCGGCAGCACCACAAGTAAACAAGCCATCAAAATATTTGGTTACGTGGACGATTAGAAACTACGCAACCGATATGCGCGATATAAAAATAAATAGTTCTTTGCAGCCAGGAATAGTGTGGACAGGGGTTGCGAAGGGAAGCAACGGGTCGGTACCAACATACAATGACCGAACAGGAGAAATAGCATGGGCAATCGAAAAGATTGTTGCAACAAAAGGTGTGATCGGTGCCCCTACTGAAGCAACCTTCCAAGTGGAGATAACACCTAATATTACGCAGATAGGAGGCTCAATAGAAGTTACAAAAGACGGCATAATGACGGCGGTGGATGATTTTACGGGTATGAGCGTGACGCGACAAGTTAAAGGGTTGTTAGCGCCTGGCGCATCTCGATAAACACAGTAGGCATAGACAAACACAGGTAAAGATTGGTATAAAGAATTACTATGGAAAAGAAAGAAAACATGATTGATAAGATAGTTTCCTTGGCAAAGCGAAGGGGCTTTGTGTTCCCATCCTCTGAAATTTATGGAGGATTTGCCGCAATCTATGACTACGGGCACTATGGCATCTTGTTAAAAAACAATATTCAGGCTGCATGGTGGAAGCATATGGTCCAGCTTCGTGACGATGTGCTTGGGCTTGATAGCGCCATATTTATGCATCCAACAACATGGGTTGCCTCAGGACATGTAGGCGGTTTTGATGATCCGCAAATCGATTGCCGTAAGTGCAAGAATCGTATGCGTGCAGACCACGTGTTGGAAGAGTTCGATATTAACGCTGATAAAGCGCCTATCGAATATATTAATGAACAGCTCGACATTCTTAAGGCAGCGGGTAAGGTAAAGTGTTCAAAGTGTGGCTCTACCGACCTAACGCCAGCAAAGCGTTTTTCATTGATGGTAAAATCGAATGTGGGTTCGCCAACCGATGCGTTGTCAGAAGACAATGTTGTGTACTTGCGTCCAGAAACGTGTGGAGGTATTTATTTGGAATATAAAAATACCGTTGATTCATTGCATCCGAAATTGCCGTTTGGTATTGCGCAGGTAGGAAAGGCATTTCGTAATGAAATTGTTGCGCGACAGTTCATCTTCCGCACCCGTGAATTCGAGCAAATGGAAATGCAGTACTTCTTACACCCAAGCCAGATGGAAGAGAAATATGAAATGTGGCATCAGACACGGTGGAATTGGTACTTGAAATACGGGATACCAGAAGACAAATTAAAATGGCACAAGCATGATAAGCTTGCACACTATGCTTCACAGGCGTACGATATCGAATTTAATTTTCGATCACTCGGTGGTTTTAAGGAAGTAGAAGGTGTCCACGCACGAGGAGATTGGGATCTTTCACAGCACTCGAAGTTTTCTGGTGTAGCGTTGGATTATTACGATCAAGAAAAGAATGAGCGATTTACACCACACATCATGGAAACGTCGGTGGGGCTTAACCGGCTTGTGCTGATGTTCTTGGATAATGCATATACCGAAGAGGAGGTAGGCGAAGGAGATGTGCGCACCGTGCTTAAGCTCGACAAGCGTCTTGCGCCGGTAAAGATAGCTGTTTTTCCATTGTTAAAAAATAAGCCCGAGCTAATAGAAAAGGCGCGTGGCTTGTATGAAGCATTGCGCGAAGATTGGATGACCGAGTTCGACGACAGCGGCAACATCGGAAAGCGATATCGCCGACAGGATGAAATAGGTACACCGTACTGTGTCACCGTAGACTTCGACACATTGGAAGACAATACGGTAACGGTGCGCGACCGCGACACCATGGAACAGAAGCGAATTAAAATAGAAGATTTGCAAACATTCTTTAAAGAAAATTTGTAAGCGTGTAAATTGACAAAGTAGCACCCACGGTGCTACTTTGTTTTTAGTTCGTAAGATATTCATTTCTCTCATGGGGAGGCAATATGAGCCGAAGAAAAAAGGCGCGAAGGCGCATGGAAGACCGTAGTGGAGGAGGGGAAGAAGGTTTCCATTTCAGCAGATACACATTCAGAGCGATGCGGCAGCGGGAAAATACGCATTACTGCTTTGTCTGTGGCGGTAAATTCGGATTCACGCCTGGAAGACAGGGGGAGGTGGAGAACGAAAAGGATAACAAAGTCACTCTCAGAAATGAGTGGGGCGAAGAAGTGCTCCTGCGCGACGCGCTTAGGGACGCACGCCTCGAAAAGTATATTGCCCAGGATGTTCGGTTGCATGAGCAGATAGCCGAAAAGGCCGTGTGGCAGTTAATGCTTAACCACGCTGCCGATTTTGAGCATACTGCTGAATTCGTGCAGTGGTGCAAAGAGAACGGGTACATTGTGCTCCAGCGCAATCCAATGGAGCACCACGACCCTATAGCGCATGCCAATGCGGTTGTTGGAGGAGCTGACCAACACATGTTTGTCAGTGATTGGTTGCGGGCAAGGGCTCCGCAGGGCTTCCCCTATAGGGTTACGATTACATAGGGAACAAGCCGCCGATGCAATCGGCGGCTTTTTTGTGAGAGAGGTTTGCATGTAACGACTTGCGATGTCGTTACAGTAAACCCAAAGATTTACGGATAGGAAATCATTTAATTTCGATAGGCTGCCCATCCTTAATGATACGCATAACAAGGCTTCTCTCCGCCTCGCAATCATTGTTGAATGTGATTGTTCCACCAATACCATTGTATGTATGTAATGTGTTTATGAGGTAGTTGGAAACGGACTCAGGTGTTTGCTCTGGTGCGTTGGCAAGGCCGACGGCTAAGAGACGAATGCCGTCATACGTATTTGCCACAACCGGGGAGGCTGGTTGGTTGTATGTTTCAGTGAAGCGTTTTTTAAACGCAGCGGCTTCAGCTGAATCGCTAGTGGTCGGCGTAGCTGCCCACGTATAGCCGGCATACGCAATAGCATTAACCAGAGAGCGGGTTTTTATCTGAGCATTTTCAACGGTCCAGTTATCGCTGACAATAGGTTTAGAGAATTTAAGTTGGGCGATTTGCTTGAGCATTGGCTCTGTTGAGTTACTTGCATTAATCGCAACAAGAAAATCTATTTGATTTTGGAGCTCTTTGAGACGAGTTGCCTGCGAGCGAAAATCGGTAACGCTTTGCTCGAATAACTCGGTAGAAACGATTGTGCCACCTTGTTGCTTCAGAATGGCCTCGATAGATTTTTTCATAGAAACCCCGTAGTCGTTGTTAACGGCTAAAAATGCAATGCGTGGATTTTCAACCTGCGCGAGGAGATAGTTCGAGATTGCCACAGCATAATCTTCTGCCTTTAACGATATACGGCAAGTAAGCGGACTTCCGTCTGTATAAGAGGGGAGAACCGTATTACTGTTCATTGTAAAATTTCCATCCTTTACAATAATCGGTGGCAAGATGCCAGATGCAGGCGCCCCCTCAATATCAAAAAATTTGATACTCCGTAGCTTGAGCGCCTCATAGGCAGGGATGGCTCGCTTTGGATCCCATGCATAATCTTCGACTATCAGTTCAAGCGGCCTGCCGTTAATGCCGCCCTCATTATTGATATCTGCGACAGCCATTTTGGCTGCGTTGAGCTGGATCTCTCCGAGAGAGGAGAACGCTCCAGTAGGAAAGGCAACAAAGCCGACTTTAACCGAATCTTTCGGAGAAGAATTTTTGTAAAAAACAGCGCCAGCGATTACTCCCGCCAGCAAAAGAGCCACTATCAGTAGAGTTATTTTTTTATTCATATGCCATAGTATGAAAGAGAGTGGTAACTATGTAAATCTGTTGTTGAAAATAAACAACAGATAGTGTTACCATGGGTATATGATGAAAAATGTATTAAAAGAACTCGGATTCGCAGATAACACAATTAACGTATATGTGCGTTTGCTTCAGTTGGGGAGTGCCTCTGCGCGCCAGCTTGCAGAGAATATTGGCATGCCACGCCCCTCGGTGTACGTGCATTTAAATGCGCTTATTGAAAAGGGTTTAGTTGTGGAACAAAACGAAGACAATAAGTCACTATTCCAGCCGAGCGATATAAAAAACTTAGAGCATTTAATGGAAGAAAAGATTGGAGCGCTTGAGGAGGAACGTAAAAAGTTGAGGCAATACGTTCCTGAACAGCAAGCAAAAAGTGTCGAACCAAAAATCAGACATTTTAGGGGATTAGAGCAAGTGAGAACAATTCTCAACGACCTCTATTGGTATAAGAACACGGAAATATTATCTATATGGCCAATGAAAGAAATGGTTGCTGTGTTTGGCGAAGAATATCTTAGCGATTTTAATAGGAAAAGAATTAAAAATAATAATCCATTAAGAGGTATTTGGCCACAAGACAAGGCTGTAGATATAGATAACTATCCCTTCTCGGGGACAGGAGTAGGACACAAAAGAACAATGCGGGTTGCTCCGCTCCACATTACATGGAATATGGGATATACAATTTACGGAGATAAGGTTGCCTTTGTTTCTTCCCGAAAAGAGGCGTTCGGATATATTATCCAAAGCAAAGATTTTGCTGAGTTGATGCGCGCGCAGTTCGAAGTTATTTGGAATATATCCAAACCAATAAAATATAAGGCACCAGCAAAAGATACATTTTTAGAAACGTTGTGATAGTAAATTGACAAAGTAGCACCCACGGTGCTACTTTGTTTTTAGTTCGTAACCCAAAAAAACAGAGAGAGGGAGGTGCGCATGGCAGGAAAAATAATTATTATTGGGACGGGACAGATGGTGTCGCCTACGCCTACGCCTCAAGCGGCATGCTCAGTAATTGCAGTCTGGTTTTATACAGGGATACAGATTGTGCTCAAGTGTGATTCATTTCTATTCTTGTTTGAACATCCGTACGGAGGAAGGCGTATCGAGAGTGGGTATCGGCGTCGCGCACACTACGAAAACGATCCAAAATTGATAGGGGTGGGAGAGATTTTATTGCCTATCACTGGAATCAGAATGGCGTACGTGCGGGCCGACGGCATCGTTGCCATATGTGACAATCGGGAGGGGGCATCTGCTGCAGTGGGAGAAGTTGCGGAGTCATTACGAGCCTTGTTTAAAATTGGTGTCGGCGATGACATCATAATTGATGAGGTCGGTTATACCGCACTCACGCACTTCTTCAAGGTTATGTGATGGGAAGGTCACAGGTTTTAGGCCCCGACAAACGGGGCCTTTTTACGTATACTGGATACCCTATACCTGATACGCTATACTTTGAATATGGAAATCGACCAAGCAATATTCAGGGCATATGATATACGTGGAAAATATCCTGCACAGATAAACGCTGAAGTTGTAAAAGCGGTTATTCCGGCGATATTGCGATGTATGGGCCATAAAAGCAATAAGAAGACCCTCGTTTTGGGCCATGACGCCCGTTTAAGCTCGCCAGAATTGTATAAGGCGTGTATTGAGGCTTTGGAGAAAGAAAAGGGCGTACGGGTCGTTCCCGCAGGGTTAATAACCACTCCAATGCTCTATTTCCTAGTAAATAAGCACCAGGCAGCAGGGGGAATTACGGTGACCGCATCGCACAATCCAAAAGAATGCAATGGGCTTAAAATGGTGCGCGAGCAAGCAATACCAATAAGCGGAAAGGAGGTTTTGGAACAAATGAAGAAACAGAAGAAATGAAAGAACGGCACGCAAAACTGCAAAAAGATTTTGAGGCACTTATATCTAAGGAGCAGGTATTTCATGCATATGTTTTTTTTGGCGAAGATGAACAGGCGATGGTGGATTTTTCTCGCCAACTTGGACATAGGCTCGAACACGGAACGTTTGAAAGCGAGGGGAAGTTTTTAAACGATTTTTTGTACGTTGAGCCGGTTGAAAAAGAAAGTATCGGTATCGATGCAGTACGCGCAGTACAAGAATTTTTATACCGAAAGCCGATTGTTTCAAAAAAACGAACAGCGGTTATTTGTCCTGCAGATGCTATTACCGACGAAGGACAAAGTGCATTACTCAAGATAATCGAAGAGCCTCCCAAGGATGCGCTTATTATATTAATCGCACATGCAGCAGACAGCGTAATACAAACAATTAGTTCGCGCGTGCACGAAGTATATATTCCATCGGACATAGGGAAAAAAGAAGGGGAAGATTTTTTCTCAGAAACGCTTGGGGTGTTGCGAAAGCATCTGGTAAAAAACAGTGCGCTCGCACATGAAATTATCAGAAGAAAGATGGCTATGGATCGCTATAATGTAAACAAGCCACTACAAATGCGTTTACTCGAAGGGTATGCAGAGCAATACGGAATAGCGAAAAAGCCAAAGGCAGTTGTAGAAAAAAGGAGAACAAGAAAGAAGGCATAAGATACGATATACACATGCAGAGAAGAAATGAAAAAGAAAATAAAGGGCATGTGTGTAAGTATATTTACGAAACTTCTTGTGAATTATTTCATCAACAAGGAGAAGAAAAGGGAAGCCATATATTGCTTATTGGAGAATCGCCTGCGGCAAGCGGATGGCACGAAGGAAAAGCATGCAGGGCGGTAAGTGGAAAATTATTAGCATCGGGCAAACGACTCGATGAGTTACTAGAGCCGTTTGGACTATCAACAGACATCTGCGGATTTACAGAACTTTCAAAATGCTGTGTGGATGATAGGCGGGATTTAATAGAATGTAGTGAGAAATGTTGGCCTCTGTTTATCGGATTACTAGAACAACATAGTTATAAACTGCTTGTATTGTTGGGCGTGCATACAACAACACTTGCAACAAAGCTTTCGGGAATAGCGTTACCTATGGGAGAAATAACAAATGCCACGGTAGGTAAAAAGACATACGCAATACTTCCCATCTATCATCCATCTCCAATAAATCCACAGGGAAGAGCGCGAAATAAGGCAATTTTCCTGAACAAAAAAGAAGCTATTGCAGAAATAATACAATAAATGTGATATTATTATACTAATGGTAGATACGAAAGAAGCCCTTCTTAAATATCTGAGTTCACAAAAGGTTATGGCTCTCGCAACATTTGGTAATCACGTGGAGTCTTGCACGGTGTATTTTTCTGTAGATAAAGATTTAAATTTTTTCTTTATCAGTAATCCAGAAACCGAGCATTGTAAAAATATTGCAATAAATCCTAAGGTTGCTGCTTCTATAGCAGATGACGGGCAAGATGTACTGGATAAAAAGATTGGTGTACAAATAAAAGGAATAGCGGAGGAATTATCGAGCATCGAAACAGTGCTTGCAGCACTTACCTTTTGGAACAAGGCAAACTTTATCTCAGACGAGCCAATTAGTGTTGAGCAAATGAAAAAGAAAGTCATGTCTTCGCGGGCATACAAAATAAAACCAACAGAAATTAAGTTTTTTAATGAAGCATTGTTTAGCCCAGGCGGATACGATATTCTTGTGCCGTAAAAAGAAATGTGTAGGAATGGAATAAAAAAAGTGGCTCCCCGAAGGGAGCCGTTTTGTTTTGCGCGACAGCGGTCACGAGGCCGGCGTGATGCCGGCGATCTCGCACAGCTTAGTTGTGTGAGATGCTAAAATGCTTTCAATCAACGCTCTCTGCGGGTCATTGTCGCTAAGTCCGGAGAGTGTGGTTAAAAGATATTCGGGAGAGCGCTCGGCGTATTTTTCGCCAAGCAGGACGAGAAACCATTCAGCTGCGTCGCTTAGCTGCTGACGACTAGCCACAACAAGCCAGTAGCTAATTGAGGAGGAAGTGAAGTTGAACTGTCTGATTTTATTTGCGCAGGCCTCACGGATTTGCTCGAATTCCGTCTCCATCAGGAGATGGAAAAAGATATCGCTTTGAACATCGACGATTGCATTGATGAAATCAAACTCATGCTGCGGGTCACCCTTAAATTGGGAAAATATCCAGCGCAAGTCATCCACATCGATACCCTGGACTCTTCGCGCAGCAGTTTTTGCGAAGAGCAGCATCGAAGCATGATCCCTCGACTGTCGCATTAAATCCTGGATTTTGCTGAATGTAAGCGACTGACGAACAATTCCTTCCGCAAGGAGCGGCGCAAGTTCGGGGTTGGCGGGGGCAAAGAACGCTCTGATAAGCGCGCCTTGGCCATCAGGGGCCTGAGCACATGCTTCGATAATGTAGCACTGGACGTCTTGGTTGACAGCATACTTGAGGTAGTCAGTGAGCCTACCCATGAGGTAGTCGTGGTTCCGCACCATTGCACCGCTCAGTATGAGTTGATAATCGGCGTAATGCTTATCGGTGTACAGGGAGAATATGTGTTCGGGTGTAAAATCTTTGTGCCCGAATGCTACTCCGAGTGCAGTGCGGACCTGTTTAGGGTCGGTGAGCATGGAAATAATCCAGAGCAAGTCGTCCAGTGGCTCGATACTGCGAAGCGCATTCCGCACCTGTTTTCTGGCAAGTTTGCCGAGGTTGGTAAGAACTATTAAAGCCATGTACCGCTGAATCTGGGAATGTTCGGCCGTGGTCATCTTCGTCTCCTTAAGGCTATGGGTTATTGGGAATGATTCTGACTAATAAATACGATAAAATGCCCGCATTGTCAATATTTTTTGAAAGGGTGACTTTGATTTTTAGCTAAAACAACGCTATGATAGGGAAAATAGTAAAGAAACATATGGACATTATAAAAGAATTAGAACAGAAAATGGGAAGTTTGGTGGAGTTTGTGCGGCAGGAGCTTTTGGGTGTGCGATCAAATAGGCCATCCCCGCGACTCGTAGAAGATATTTCGTTTGAGCTATATGGACAACGCATGACCGTTCGACAAGTAGGCGCAATTAGTATTCAGCCACCAACATCAATATTGATTTCCGTATGGGATAAGGAAGCGGTTAATGTTGTTGCTAAGGCAATTGAATCATCGAATTTAAATGTAGTCGCAAACGTAGACGGCACAACGATTCGCATCAATCTTCCAGCACTTACCGATGAGCGACGACAGCAGATTATCAAGATGGTTAAAAAGGAAATCGAAGAAGCAAAAATAAAGGTGCGTTCCTTGCGTGATGACGAGAACAAACGCGTAGCGCGCGAAGCAGAGGAGGGTAATCTTACTGAAGATGAAAAGTTTAAGCTAAAGGAACAAATCCAAGCAGTTGTTGATAAGGGAAATAAAGAGCTCGATCAGTTACTAGAAAAGAAGACGGAGGAAATTATGGATGTGAATTAAAACGTATACCGTATGTTACATACGGTATATTTAATGCAGACGACAGATACCGTATACCCTATACCTCATACCTACTACCACCCACATGCTCACTACTATTATCATCATCGCACTGTTATCAATCCTCATTATTGTCCACGAGCTGGGGCATTTTTTGCTCGCGAAGCGGTTTGGGTTGTTTGTGAGTGAATTCGGACTCGGTCTTCCGCCACGCGCATGGGGGAAAAAGATTGGGGAAACAATCTATAGCATCAACTGGCTACCCTTTGGAGGATATGTAAATATCGCCGGAGAAAACGGTGAAGAAGAAGTAAAAGGAGACGTGCCGAAAGAGCGAATATTCGGTAATATCGCACCGTGGAAGCGATTTTGTATATTAGTAGGAGGCGTGGCAATGAACTTTCTCTTAGGGTGGGCACTTCTATCTATCGTACTCATGATCGGGGTAGCACCAGGAGTATTTGTAAGCAAGGTGGTAGAAAATGGGCCAGCAAGTGTGGCAGGGTTACAGGCAAATGACCGACTACTCGACTTTACCCGCTCGGATGATTTTATAACGTTTACAAAGAGCCACGCAGGGGAGCAAATTGCAGTACGCGTAAGCCGATTGGGAGAAGAGGTGACGATTAACATGACTCCACGCAAGGATCCACCAGAAGGACAAGGTCCGCTCGGGATTATACTAGGCGATTCAGTGGGACGTGAAAAACAGGGGATACTCGGTGCAGTACAAGGCGGGTTTATAGAATCGATTGCTATTGTAAAAGGAACATTTGTGGGTATCGGTAGTTTGATTAGCGCAACGGTAATGGGCAAAGGAAGTTTGGAAAACATGACTGGTCCAATTGGCATTGTTAAGATTACGGTTGATGCGAGCGAAGCAGGATTTATTTATGTGTTAAGTCTTATCGCATTAATATCGGTAAATCTTGCCGCGTTTAACGTGTTGCCATTTCCAGCCTTAGACGGAGGAAGAATATTATTCTTAGCCATAGAAAAGATAAAAGGTTCCCCCTTGCCGAAAAAGTTTGAACAGTATGCAAACGGCATAGGACTCTTGCTGTTGCTGGGCTTAATTTTGGTGATTAGTGTGAAGGATGTGATAAGGATATTTTAAATAAAAGAAATGGAAGGACTGCCTAAAAACACAAAGGAAGGGGCGGGAGGAAGAGAAGCTCGTTTAAAAGAGGCTATTGAGCATTTTAAAAACGTAGGAGATAGGTTAGGGCTAGAAATAGACAGGAATATCATTGAATGCGTCGCTGTTTTAAATGCACTAAAGATAAATACAGCAAGTTCGTGTGGAGGGCATACTGAAGAAGGTAAGGGGCGATTGGCATTCCCCTACCTCTACTTTGAAGCCCCAGAGAGTCCGATGTATAGGTTCGAAGGGGAGATGGAGGTGAGAGAGGAGGTTGCTAAAAAGCACAGTATAGCGCCAGAAGATGTTTTACGAGAAGATCCTTCGATAGCGAAAGAATTTTATAAAGCAATTGAAGAGAGGGGGAGCGGGGAGAGTATTGAATGGAAAGAGTGGATGATGAAAAATAAAGAATTGAAAGAGCGTGTTATGAAACTTCTTGTCGAGTTTAATACGAGAAGATCTGAAGAAGACGGCGTATACCTACGCTTCGAGAGAATCTTTCCAGGCTCTAGAATTGAGACAATAGAAAGGGAAGAAGATGAGCGGTTAAAAAGAGGGGTAAAAAAACAAGAAATACCAAGAGTCGTTGTAGTAGAAAAGGTATTGTCGGCTCAGAAAGAGATGAAAGCATTTGAAGAATTTTTAAAAAGAAAGTATCTTTCTGAAAAGGAGTAGTGTATAAAAAATCCCGACCAAATGGTCGGGATTTTTTATTACAGCATTAGTAGATTAATAATCCAATAAGCTGAATGGCTTCGTAGATGATGCCTCCTGCAAACACGACAAGGAGAAGATTAATAATAAATGAAGGGATGGCAGCAACGATTGAGTACGTATGCCCTGAAACATAAAACGTTGAGAATTTAACGCTCGGAAGATGTACGCGTATAGCTTTTTTCCATGCAAGGATAATAAGAATACCCCAAATACTAAACAAGATGCCACCAATTGCGCTTACGAGGGTAATAAAATTTTGGAAGCCAAGAAAGTAAAGAATAAGAGGCGTGCTTGCGACAATAACAAGAGCATTTGCAGGAGTAACGAGCCATTCATATTCGAGAAGCTTGTTAATATCTCGACCAACAGCAGAATAAGAATCCCACAGTGAAACAAAACCAAGAATACTTAGGGTAATTAAAATCGAAAAGGGAACGGTATCGACGAGGCCAGAAAGAGAATCAGGAGAAACAGAAGAAGACAGTCCCCAAATTGAAACAGTATAAAGAAAATAAAAGAATGCAGGGAGAAGGGAGCCCCAAATAATAGCACGCTTCATGTGCACAAAAGAAACAGATTCTTTTCGCGTATAGGCAACAAGTGCGGGTATGGCAGAAAAGCCAATAAGAGAAAAGAGGACTGGGCCAAAGGGGAGAAATGCATGCTCGAAATTAACAATAGGGAATAGGGATGCTTCAAACGGAAATGCGATTCCCCAATAGGCGAAGATTGTGCCAATTGCAATAATGGTTATGGCAGCTGTAATAGTATCGAAAATAGCGGTGTGCTTGATACTAATAAATATAGTAATTGTAGCAAGCGCCCAAAAAAGAAACATCGCAACAAGGGGCGAAAGCGCGGGGATAATAATATGAAGAAAGCTGGACGAAAGAACAAGATATGCGGTGAGTGTAAATAAAAGCGTTATGCAAACAAGTATGCTGGAAAAGAACCCCGCGTTCTTTCCGAGGTATTTTTTGATATAACCTGGGAATTGTAGGCGCGTTTCATTGGTACGGAGAACAATGTCAGCATAGAGAAGATGGATAATAGCAGCCAAAACGCCAAAGAAGACGAGATAAAAAATTCCCACAACAAGCCCCGATTGTTGGAATACAAAAGGCAATGCAAACATACCTGCGCCGATGATATTAGAAACAAGGAAGCTTATAGGAAGAATAAGATTTTTTAAAAAGGTGATCATAGAATATATATAAGTATATACCGATTGTATTGTTTCGAAAACAAAAAGTCCGCCGAGTGGCGGACTTTTTAAAAGAATTCCTTTATCGGTTAAGTGTGTGGCTCTCGTGGGTGAGCTTTTTCTCAGCATCGAGGATGGCGCACAATTTATCAAGCAATTCCTTTGGGTCAGAAGAGAATACAATCTTGTCCTTCATTTCTTCTGCGCGATGGGATTTTTCAATCATCGTTCGCAATACTTCATCGGTTTCCCAATCACCTTCGAGAATTCCAATCGGCTTACTGTCTTCAAATGCAATAGTAAATTCGTTCATCGTACCCATACGGCCACAGCCGATGATTACGGCATCGCACGAGCGGGTTAAGATAAGGTTTCGTCCACTGTAGTGGAATCCAGTATAGACAATCATATCGTGATTATCGATTGGCAGGTTAAATCGGTCGATGTGCTCCTTTTCTGTAGAAGCAGGGGAGAATCCAAGAACAAAACCTCCCTCGAGCTTTGCACCCTTTGCAGCCCAATAAGGAAATCCTGTTGTTGCGCCAGTAACACAAACTGCATTGTGGCGGGTAATTTCGCGACCGATTTCTTGGCCCATTTCAAATGCCTTGTCTCCGCAGTGGCGAGTTTCTGCAGCTCCAGAAACGCAAATCTTATAGGATAGGTTTGTATGGCAAACTTGAGTTTCGTCAATCATAAGGGTGGATAATGAACAGTGTGGCTCTTCGAAGAATCACAGTGTAGTTATTTTAATTTTTAATTTTTTCCACCTCGGATTTTTCTCGAGCTGGCTTTTGGTTAGTATACCATGTTTTGCGCCAATATGCTCAACAACAGAGGCGCTATTTGCGGAGGCGGCACGTATCGCTTCGCGGATAGTTTCTTCTGAAAAGGTAGTTTCTTTTTTGACTTTTTGAGCGTGGATAAGTGTGCTTACAAATGCACTTCCATACGCATCTCCTGCGCCAGTCGCATCAGCGACGACTTTTTTCGGGAATACAGTACAGTCATACCGATGATTTGGCGTTATCACATATGCCCCTGCGGGGCCGTCCGTTACAACAGCGATGCCCGCGTATGATGTATGTAATGTAGAAAGAATGCGTTCAATAGAATCGTATTGAATACCCGTTAGTATGGAAGCCTCTTCTCGATTCATAAGAAGAACATCTATTTTTTTTAATAATGGAGCAAGCGCAAGGAGTCCTTTTTCAACAACGTGTTTAGATGGATTAAAGGCAACCATACTACCGTTTTTAGTAAAGATATTTACTGCGTGCATAATGGTCGGAAAAGGAATATTTCCAGGGACGATATACACCCACTTGCTTTTAGTGGCGACGCGCGTAATATCAGCGGGTTTTAACTTATCCGAAGCGCCGCGATGCGCAAGAATGGTGCGTTCGCCTGCCACAGGAACAAGAATAACGGAGTATGCAGTAGAAAGCGCTTTATCGCTGATGATAAGCGATTTAATACCCTCAGTCCTACATTCGGCAAGGATACGATCGCCACCGTCATCGATACCAATCTTGCCAATGATCCCAACGTGTAAGCCCATGCGAGCAAACGTAGTAGCGGTATTAGTTGCCCCACCTCCTGTTGCGAAAACAGGTTTTTCGATTTCAAGCTTTGCTCCGGGCATAAAGCACGTTGCATCGCCATCGAGAAAGCCAAGTTTTTTTAAATGTTTAGGATCATGCACATTTGTAAAGAGTGCACTCTTGATGAACACGTCTCGCGTTGCTGTTCCTATGGTTATGATGTCGTACATATGTATAGTATAAAAGTTCTAATGACAAATTACTAATTTCTAATTATTGAGATTGGAGGCAGTAATTTTTAAAGTAAAAAACACCCTCCCGTATGAGGGAGGGTGAACTGATAAAGGTAGGCAATATATTAATAGACCGTAACTACTTTTGCGGTAATCAGTGCCAGTGGCTCATTAACTGCCTTCGTAATAACCCCGTGTGCTTGCAGGAGACGGCGCACAATCGGCCAAGCTCGGTGGGGCATTAAAGGGGTGTTGATGCAGATTGTGTCGTCGCAGCCTTCTCTAAGAGAAAGAAGAGTGCCTTCCCTAGCGACGGAGACATTGATAGTGTTGTTAGATCTGTAAACGTACACAGTGTCCCCGACCATAAATGAAGTTATCCGTGGCGGCCCATCTCCTTCAGGCCCAATGTTAACGATTGTAATCACGGCAGAATCCCTTCCTTGGGTGGGTTGATTGATAATAGCTAACTTTCTTATACCCTAGCGGAGGCGCAGAGTTAATGTAGGAAATGAACAGTTAATTTTCGATGTAGCCCTTAGATCTTTTCCAAATAATTTCAAATAAGGCAGACAGGGATTTTTTTATTTTTACATTTTCGATAACAATACAAAGGTTGTCTGCGGGAATTATGATAATTACTTTATTTGAAAAAAGATACAGCATAATTTTGAAATCATTTAACATAGTACTGGTCCTCATTTGAATGTTATGATCATGAATAACAAACTCATTCTTTTCATTGGACGGAATAATAGTTCTTGATTGTATACCCAACCTTTTCTTTTCAGCTAATAAATCTTTCCAAAAATCATAGCCGAGCTTAAAAGAAGAGCGAATATCGCCCTCAATCGTCAAAAGCTCTTCTTTTGTATCATTAAGAGCAACCAATTCTTTGAACGTTTCTTTCATGCCGGCAATCGTATCATAGAAGCGTATTTTACTGGCAGCCGATTTTTGTTCAAAAATATCCTCCAGCTGTGGCATGAGTGCGTCGAGAAGATAATATTGTTCCCTAATTTGCGACAGAAGTGTCTTCGGATTTTTGATATAATATTTCTTCCGCTTCTCCTTAATCTCAATATTGATTAAATTTTTCTCCAACATTCGCTCTATAATCAAATAAAGGGTTGTTCTCTTAATCCCAGTACTTTTGGATATCTCTTGAATAAATTGCGGCCCATTTTTTAATAAGGAGAGGTAAATATCGGCTTGTTGTTCCGGCAAGCCGATTTTTTCTAGCTGTTCTTTTGCTATCATATATGTGACGTCAAAAATGACACTTAAAATGGATTATTTTCATATAAACCTTTCATTTAAGCTATGTTATATTGTTTAGTTTGTCAAATAGTTTGACTTAACTCGTAAATATTGCAAACTAAGACCAGAAGTGGACCTTAATAACAAAATAAAGGGAGGAAAGGGCTATGATTAAAACCGAGGCTTGTCCCTGCTGTGCAGGGAAAAAGAAAGTGGAGCGTAATGTATACGGTTTACCACCAAATGAAGATATGGTGACCACGACAGTCGAGGTTGGTTGCGAAATGTGCAGCAACCAAGGGACAATTCCAGTAATGGAAATGTGCTTTACCTGCGGTGGGGAGAAAAAGTTTTTTATAGATCCCAGTTCATCTATTTGCAGTTGTGAAGTTAAATGTCCGACATGCAAAGGAAATGGCTATGTTGAAAGAGGTGCGCGTAACAAAGAAGGGGGCTTATTGAACAGAATTCATAAAGACGCTCTTTCCATAGAATTGCTCCGAGAGCATACTACTCTTAGATGCAGAAGATGCGACAATGCAATATCGAAAAGGGAGGACTATAACTACAGGTACTCGAATGACAATCCTTCTTGGTGGAACTGGGACTAATGGGGGATTAGTAAATAAAATCAAGAAAGGAGAAGGCTATGGGATCGATGGCGGGAAGCAAAGGCGGAGTTTCTGAGGAGACAAGAGAGCAGGTAAAAGATTTACGCAAACCTAAGAGTGCAGAGATAGCACAACCGAAGGAGGGCGTCTCTCCTCAGAAAACCAAAATTAAAAAGTGACCCAGCACTATTTCAGGCAACCAGGCCGCGCTAAGTTTATTAGCGCGGCTTTTTTTCTAAAATTTGGAAAGGGTTAAAAATCAAATAAAAATACCAGCTACAGCTGGTATTTTTAGAGAAGTCCGTGTTTGGATGAAATACAAGGCGCGGGGAGGTTGTAGAGGAAGACGTGCTAATTGTACGGCGACCGAGGCAACGGGGACCCGCAACACAGTAGTTCGCCAAACAGGGAATTCTCCTTATTTCTTGCGCGCAATAACTTTCTTCACTGCATCTGCAATCGCATTTTTATCAAGCTTATATTTTTTAAATAGTTCAGCCGATGTTCCACTTTCTCCAAACGTATCTTGCATACCAATAAATTCAATCGGGGTTGGCTGATGCTTTGCAAGGCATTCGGCAACTGCACCACCAAGCCCACCGAGAACGCTATGCTCTTCGACGGTTACGACTGCTCCGTATTTTTTGGCCAGCGCCACAATTTTCTTTTCATCCAGTGGCTTTACGGTATGGCTGTTGAGTACAAGTGTGCCAATCTTTTCTTTTTCTAGTTCTTGTGCAGCAAGAAGTGCTTGATGGAGAAGAGGACCACACCCGATAATAACAACCTGTGGTTTTTTTGATTCCCAAAGCGTGTACGCTTTATCAGGAATAAACGGCGTTTCTTGTGTAGTTACAAGAGGAGACTTTTCGCGAGTAAAACGAAGATAGATTGGCCCCCAAATTTGTGATGCTGCAACAGTAGCTTTATGTGCCTCAAGGGCATCTACGGGAACGATAACACGCATATTGGGCATGGAGCGCATGGTGGCGATATCTTCGATTGCCTGATGTGTTGCTCCATCGGGGCCGGTTGAGATGCCTGCATGGTGGCCAGCTATTTTCACGTTTGCATCATTATATGCAATGGTTGTGCGAATTTGCTCCCAGTTTCTTCCTGGGGAAAATACTGCATACGATGCGGCGAAAGGAATTTTATTAGAAACTCCAAAGCCGGCCGCAAGGGTGATCATATTTTGCTCAGCAACACCACACTCAAAAAAGCGTTTTGGATATTTAGTGGCGAATGCTTCGCAACGAGTGGATTCTTTTAGGTCAGCCGAAAGGACAACAACATCGGGGTTAGTTTCTCCGAGTTGCACCAAGCCAGTTCCAAATCCATCACGAGTTGCTTTTTGTTCAACGTCAGATTCAAACGTTTTTTCTGAAATAAAATTTTCTACGGATAACATATGCATTATTATAAAAGATTTAAGAGAGAATTACGAATTACCACGTAAAGTCTTCTACGAGAGGCCCCGTGGCGCGTAAAAAAGCCCCTCGGTAAGCCGAGGGGGCAGGGGGTAAACGGGTAAAAACAGATTCACCCGTCAATAGTAAACGCGAAGACGGCGTGTCCAGGAGAATAGTTCGTCTCCACATCAACGAAACCGTTTTCACGCAAGAAGGTGCGAATCCGATCCGCGACCTGCTTCACGCTCTCTGCGGGCGTTTTCTGAAGAAAGTCCAGCTGTTTTGCAGAGAGGACGGCAACTCCAGTGCCTGAGACGGTGGCTTTTTCCGAGGTCCCGTCGATCGAAATGCGACGAGCATTTTTCTCTGTGGTGTTGGCGCCTTTTTCAACAATGATGTCCATAGAGACACACTTCCTTTCCTGATAAGAGGTTATGAGAACTGAATAGATTATGCAACATTTCATAAAAAAGTCAAGGGGACAATAAAGACCGCTTCGGCGGTCTTTATAAACTATGTATTTGATTGTGCAATCGTTAATCGAGCGTAACTTTCATACCATGCTTTGGAATGATGGTATCGATAGCAAATTCATCGCGTACCTTTTGAGCAAATGGTGTCATTTGGTCTACATCACCGTGGACGACGAATATCTTTTTAAGGGATTGTCGCATTGGATGAATCCATTGCAAGAGTAATGGCTGGTCTGCGTGCGCAGAGTATCCGGAGATAGTCGCCATCTTGCAGCGAACCGGAATTTCTTCGCCCATAATGCGAACAACCGGTGCTCCATCAAGGATAGCACGACCCATGGTGCCACGTGCCTGATAGCCGATAAAGAGGATGGTGGTATTAGGGTCAGGAAGGTAGCGAAGTTCGTGATGGAGAATACGTCCACCGTTGGACATTCCCGATCCGGCGATGATTATCTTAGGTAACGATGCTTCGTTAATAGACTTAGATTGTTCGGAGGTTAGCGTAAAGCGAAGACGCGGGAAGTCGAATATTTCGCCACCTTGTTTTGCTTTTTCGATTGCCTCTGCATCGAAATACATCGGGTCTTGTGAGTATTTCTTGTAGAGAGCAGTAAGCTTAATCGCGAGCGGACTATCAACATACACAGGAGCACCTGGGATGCGACCCTTTTCTACGAGTTCGTCCATCTCGTACAATAATTCCTGTGTACGTTCCATAGCAAAGGCAGGAATTAGGAGAACACCGTTAAGCATCATCGCATCTTCAATAACGTCTTCAAGGCGATCTCGGCGAGTGCCTGGGTTGTCGTGAACGCGATCGCCATAGGTGGATTCAATAAGAAGATAATCAACATCCGCTAACTGCTCAGTATCTTTTACAAGAGGAGCAGGCTGGTTGCCGAGGTCTCCGGAAAAGGCAACGCTTTTGCCAGTAGCTTTTTCAGTAACCACAATAAATGCAGATCCAAGAATATGTCCCGCATCAAAAAATTCAACAGAAAAATCTTTCATGTCGATTTTTTGGTGATAGCTGATGCCCTCCCACATTTTGAGAGTTGCGGTGATGTCGTTTAGATCATAGATAGGGGCACGGCCTTGTTCCAGGGAATCTTTATAAAGAAGATGCTCTGAATCGACAAGAAGTTGTTCTGCAAAATCCTTTGTAGGAGATGTTGAATAAATCTTACCGCGAAAGCCCTCCTTGTAGAGTTTAGGAATTTTTCCCGTGTGGTCGATGTGTGCGTGGGTAACAAATAATGCGTCGATATTCTTTACGTCATAAGGGAATGGTTCGTAGTTTTCAGGATTAACAAAACGACCACCCTGAATCAACCCGCAATCGATAAGAATCTTGGTATTAGGTGTTTCGAGCAGAAAGTTCGAACCGGTAACCTCTTCAGAGGCACCAAAAAAGGTAAGTTCCATGGCGTGATATAAATTAAGAATACGTATTACTCTATAGTATAGAGAAAAAGCGAGACAATGTGAAATAAACGCATTGACAGGGTATAGGGGTAGTGTTATATAGAAGATAGATACTATAAAAATCCATACAGAAAGAAGGTGATTTGCATGGCGATGTTCCCGCAACGGGAAAAAGAAAAAGAGCAGCAAGAACTTCCACTTATCTTTTCGCAGAGTCTGATTAGCGTAAGTGCTGACTTGTACAACGCATTGACGCGAGCAGCTGTCCGTAAAATGGGCGAGAAGCAGGTGAAAAATTTGCAGCTCAGTCTGTTACATCGGGTCGAACAGGAATTCATCCAGGAAAATCCCGAAGCAACGACGTTTGTCGTGCCACGGAAAGCGAGTGAGGTGTATCTACACCTCGTTGTGCTCGCAGTGGAAGATTGTCTGGATGCGTGGGAGCGACAAGCGCGCATAAAAGTACTCTTTCCGATTCACGGCACCACCGCAGTACAGAAAGAAGGTGAGCAGGATAGATTCCTGAGTGCTGTTCAGGAGGCAAGCGGAATCTACGGCCATATAAATGGCGGAGGCCTGCACCTCAAGGTGTCGTTATTCGGTGGAGATATTCCCGCCGAGCAAGTGAATCCCGACGAGCGACGGGGGAGATTGTACAAATATTTCGCCCGAAAAGGAGAAATACCATAAGGCCGCCCCAAAAGGCGGCCATTTTATTAGGGTTTTTAGGGTGTTGACAAAGTTTATTTTTCCTATATAGTGAAAAGGCTTCGCTTTGACATATAAGAGATGAGTGTGTTATAGCCTCTTGACAAATAAAATTTATCTGTTATAATAAATTTATAACGATAAGGAAATAGAGAGAAAGACTATTTGGTTCTGTGGGTTCTTAAGGAATTTCTTTTAGGCTCAGGATGTTCTGGTTCCGGCTGGGGCACTCCTCGAAGAAATTCTAAATTTCTTACTGGTGTAAGATTTCAAAAAATTTTTACACCCACAGAACCAAGGAGTGTTTCTCCGGTGAAAGTAACTAAAACCCCCGCGCAAGCGGGGGTTTTAGTATATAATGAAGAATATGAAAAAGGAAAATATCCCGCAGATCATAAAAGATGTCGGCTTTGATTTTAGCTGGGATGAGAAAAAAGTTTGGGCGTTGAACATACCGATAACGGAAATGGATATTTCCGAATTAGAGTGGCACTTTGATATACCGTTTCATTGGCATGGAGACGAAGTATATAATTTATCTTCACGTGAGATATTAGGCGACCCCGCGAGATACAAGAAAGAGTATGATCGGACAATGAACGCCGATCTACAATACCCGATCGATATTATGCAGAATAAAGGAAGATGGCTGATATTGGACGGTCTGCATCGATTGATGAAAGCATCAATTCTGGGAATGGGAAAAGTGAATGTCCGTATCGTTCCAAGAGAAAAAATATCCGAGATCGCGAAATAAATTTACAAAATACCCGGTCCTATTAATAGGACCGGGTATTTTGTTTGAATTCTGGTATAAACTATTGCGTGAGAATACTGGATTCCGACCTGCGCCGGAATGACAGATGCATTCTTCCTGTCGCATGTCGCTTTTACCCTGTCGCTGTCGTTGGCCATTCCACCGGTCCCGTAACTCCTTCTACTTCTTCAAACGTAGTCATACCGGCAATAACTTTTAAGATGCCATCTTCTTGCATAGTAGTCATGCCATGCTCTCGTGCAAATTTTAAGAATACTTCTTCGCCAGCCATGCTCGCAATCAAATCTTCAAGTCCAGGCTGTTTGGTGAATAGCTCGTAGATAGCGACACGTCCTTTATATCCAGTGTTGTTACATACTGCGCAACCAACAGGAGCGAAAAGTGTTGGCGTCTTATACGTTTCACGATTCACGCGTGCCGGCAATGCATTGATGAACGTGGTAAACTTTGTTTTTAAGTCATTATCAAGCGGCATAGGGACTTTGCATTCTTTGCACAGGCGGCGAATAAGACGCTGTGCAATAACGAGGGTAAGTGCTGGCCCAATAGATTGTGGCTTTACGTTAAGATCGAGAAGGCGGGGAATAGCTCCAGCTGCCGAGTTCGTGTGGAGCGTAGAGAAGACCAAGTGTCCGGTGAGTGCTGCTTGAATAGCAATCTCAGCAGTTTCTTGGTCGCGGATTTCTCCGACAAGAATAATATCTGGATCTTGTCGCATAAGTGAACGAAGTCCACTTGCAAACGTATACCCACTTCCTGTGTTAATCTGGGTTTGTTCAATGCCCTCGAGGTGGTATTCGATAGGATCTTCAATGGTGATAATCTTTTCTTCTGGGTCCGCCTTTGCGCCAAGGAAGGTATAGAGCGTTGTCGTTTTACCAGAACCAGTAGGACCAGTATTGAGAATCATACCGTTTGGGCGGTTAAGTTCAACATTAATAATTGCCAAGTCGTCCTCACGCAATCCTAGTTGGGGGAGGGTAATTTTAATCGAGTCTGGATCAAGAAGACGCATAACCGCTACTTCGCCAAATTGTGCTGGCGCAATGGCAACACGAACTTCCACATCTTTCTGTGGGAAACGGATAGTAAAACGACCATCCTGGGCTTCTTTTGTAACGTTCAGTTTTAAATTGGAAAGCAATTTAATACGGGTAAGAAGATACGGATAAAATTCTTTTGTGAACGTAAAAATGTCGTGCAGGTTGCCGTCAATGCGGAAGCGAAGCTTCCCGTCGTGTTCGCTCGGCTCTAAGTGGATATCCGAAGCACGTGTGCCCATGGCGCCACGCGAAATAATTTCAAGAATTCCCCCTGCCTTACTAGGGGAGAATTCTTCAGCGGCAAAAACTTCTTTTATACCATCGATAGAATTGAGCTTATCGGCAAGATCAATAATGCGTTGCTCGATTTGTACTTTTCCAGTAATTTTTTCAGTTGTTTTTGCTGTGTAGCGATAATAGCTCAGCGCGTATTCCATGCTAGCTGGACCTACAATATAATCGGTGACGGCATAGCCTTGTGCAGCTAGGTCATCAATGGCTTTCTTTGCGTTAGGAGTCGTCGGGTCAAGAGCTACGACAGCAACTTTGCTTGCTTTTCGTTCAATAGCAGCAACATGAGCGGCGCGTGCGATTTCTTCTGGAATCAATGAAAGCGCCTCGATACTAATAGGCGTTTTTGAAAGCGTGATATATTTTTTCCCGAGTGCAATTGCGCGATGTTGCGCTTCGCGCTCCTGTGCCTCCTTTCGTATGCGAGCAAGTTTTTGGGTTAGCGTTTCTTCCATATAAGTAAGTCAAATGTAATAACTCTATTGTATAGAATTTTATGCATCTTTGCGAGATGAGTAATATAAAACCGCTTCAGCGATGAAGCGGTTTTATGAGGTCACATTTCGGGCGACTCTTGCGGGGCTCTTGTCGATCCTTCTGGCTCGACAATTTTGAGGTTTACTCGTGCGTGGTTTTTTACACCAACGATGCGGAGCAATGATCGAATCGCTTTTGCGGTAGATCCTTGTCGTCCAACGATTTGCCCCATGTCGAGCGGGTTCACTCGCAAACTAAGGAGGACACCCATCTCGTCAACTTTTCGTTCGATGACCACCTCTTCTGGGTGATCAACAATTGCTTTGACGAGGAACTCGAGAAATATTTGGTCTTTTTCTATCATGTCTCTGATTACTTTTCTTGTACTTCGTGTGCGCTCTGCGACCTTTTATTTTTTATATAGATAAGTATACGGGCTATTGCAGGGGATTACAATGAACATGTAATAAGAGGTGCGAGATGTGAGAAAGAAAAAAGAAATAAAAAATTCTCCATCAAACGATGGAGAATTTTTATAAGAACGTTATTCAGCTGGAGTAGCTTCTTCTGCAGGAGCTGCTTCGGTTTCAGCCTCGGCTGCTTTTGCTGCCTCTGCTGCTTCTTTTGCTGCAGCTGCCTCTGCCTCCTTAGCTGCCTTTGCCGCTACAGCTGCTTCTTCATCGGCCTTTGCCTTTGCTTCAGCTGCTTTGCGAGGAGCATCAAGTGCTTCTGCGTGGGCTTTGATATCATGCGAAGACTTTTTCTTTGCTTTGATAACCTGATCCTTTACAAGAATATTGTGAACAGTATCAGTTGCCTGAGCGCCTACGCTAATCCAGTAAGCTGCGCGTTCCTTGTTTACGGAATGCGTTTTTTCACGAGGATTCCAGAATCCAAGGTCTTCAACGTATTTTCCACCCATTTTAGATCGCTTTTCTGCGACTACGATACGGAAAGTTGGCTGGTTCTTCTTTCCTATTCGGTTTAACTTTATTGCTAACATAGTTGTAGTATAGTACTGAATAACGCCAGAAAATGCAAGGGCTAATCAGGCACTAGGGGAAATCAGCTAATTAGGTTGACGCAGAGGTATAAAGGTGGTATTTATGGGGTAGATCATACAATAATAAATAAGAGAGAGGACTGCAGATGGAGACGCCGAAGAGAAAGAGAATTCTATTGATTGAGGGGACAGAATTACCGAGCAATACGGTGATTGAGCTGGTAAAGGCGGGGTACGTGCTCGAGTGGAATCTGCTCGACGAAACTACACCCGGGCGAATCAAACAGCAGTATTCTCTGTACGATGTAATTGTCATCGGAGGAAGCGTAGAACGAGAAAAGCAGCACGAGCTGTTGCGAGCAATCTCGATTGTCGAGGGCGATGCCGTGAGATTGCTTGTACCCGTGGTTTGCGTGGACCTTCGCGTTCCAAGGATAATTCGGCTCCAGGACCTCGTGTTGGTGCCGGATCAATTCGACGCCATTGCCGATGGAGTCAAAAGGGCGTTAGCCGATTTGGCTGGCGTAATGCGGCGCATGATGGAGCGCACTGCTGCGCGGGAGGCGAAGACATGATAAAAAAGAAAACGCCCACCATACCCGTATTGCTCGTCGGCAGCCGGGTGCTCGCAGAAATGTACAGGGAGCTGCTTGAAGTGCACAGCATTCAAGCCGATTGGGTGCGAAGCGATTTGACGGCATTTTCGATGCTTGAAATCGAAGGCGAGTACGACATTATCGTCGTGGACGGGTCGGCAATCTGCGGAGACTTCCTCGTCTTCATAGAAAGGTTGTACGAGGAAGTGCCTCCCTGGACATGGGTCGTTGGGTCGACGCAGATAAATGATGACACGCGTACGCAGCTTGTGCAGATGATAGTTGAAGATCTCGCTGCGCGAGGAAAAGTAATGCCATAGTGCGAGCTACGAGTGGCGGACCGAGGTCCGCCACTTTTTTGTAAAAAGAAAATAATATGCAGCTTAAAAGATGCGTAAGATAGAAAAGTAGTATTCGATTGACAAAAGCTGACTGAAGCTGTATTAGATAATTAGTAAATAAAATCTCCGCACTACGCGGATCATAGAAAGGAGCAACCCATGAGGCGACTGCATATTTTGTTGATAACGAATCTGGAATGTGAGACGGAAATTGCCCAGCACCTACTTAAGGCGATGGGGCATGATCTTGATGAGGTGTATGATGCGATATGGGCGATTGAAAAAATTTCCCATAAAACATTTGACGCCATTATCGTTGCAGAATTTTCAGTAGAAGAGGCGGAGCTGATCGTGTGCGATATCAGGATGCAAACACAACAAAACATGTATAGTATTATCCTTAACAAGGAGGCTCAGCACAAAGAGCATAATGACTATGCTGATGAAGTGATTCCGTTAACTCGCCCGGCGCTGCGGGACGCATTGGCGCGCAAATTTAGCGGAGTGTAGTAAGTGGCGAGCCCAGGCTCGCCACTTTTTTGTAGAAAATTTGACCAACGCTTAGCTTTGTGTTATGAGTAATACAGTTCAAGTAAAATTCAATACAGAAGGGGAAGGGTGAAAATGAAAATTTTAGTTGTGGATGACGCGATGGCGAGTAAATACGTGGAAGCACTCATACTTGCCGGATACATGGTTGAGAGTGTACCAAGCGGAGAACAGGCATTGCGCAAAATTATGCAAGAGGGAGGGTACGATCTGATGATTGTTACCCCGCGCATCTCTGACATGGAACCGGTTAAGCTTGTGAAGAAATGCCTAATGCCTTTACGAAGCAGGATGAAAACCATCGTGCCAATCATTTTGGCAGAGCGGCATGGCGACCGAATTACGCAAAATTGGTTTGTGATTGCTCCTGATGAAGTTGAGTCAGTGAAGCAAGCGATGAGAGATTGCCTTAACTTGCATCCGCCACAAAAAGAGAAGCCGGTGGAACAGCGAGAAGGGTTCTTTCATTGCTGGTTTAAAGATGTTTGGTGGCAACTGGGAATATCCTGGTAACCCCTCCTCCTTAATAAGAATGTGCGGCGAGCTTAGGCTCGCCGTTTTTTTAATAAATAAATCAGAAGGCTAACTTGACCGGATAAGAGATGACGTGGTATGTATAAGATAGTTATTCAATTAAATAAATAGAGGGAAGGAGCTGAGCGGATGCGTGCAAACGTGAAAAAGCCAAGGATCCTTATGGTGTGTCGAGGTATACGAGGATCACGACACAGGGAACATGCAACAGACCTGCGTAAGCGCGGATATATTGTCGAGTTTGTGGGTGATGTTAATAATCCGGAGGACCTACTTGCAAGTGATTGGTATGAGGCAATCATAATCAATCGCGAAGTGGGATCCTTGTCTTGCAGAAAGGGTGATGGGTATGCATTTGCGAGGGAGGTTCGGGAAATCTATCCAGCGTTACCCATAATCGTAATTGATCGTAACTTAGCAAAAACACACGTCTACTCAGAAGACACACTGATGCAGATTGTGTGGGATGAGGCGGGATGGATTACAAATGCATTAGCAAAAATATTTCACCAAGAACCTTCTTTTGCATAACATCGGTACGAAAGGATCTGAACGAATGAGTGCGAGCGTGAAAAAGCCAAAGATTCTAATAGTATATCCAGTTCTGACGGAAGCCGAGAATGATCGATTCTGTATTGATTTGCGAGTTTTGGGGTACGACACGTACCTTATGACAAGCGTGAGAGGTCTCGACAGAGATCTCGGCGCAACGAGATACGCCGCAGTTATTATTAGCAAGGCGATGCGCGACCCGCACCATGCGGGTAGCGATGGCTATTCACTGGCCAGTCGCATCAAGAAAAGCAAACTTGCTATGCCGGTGATCGTGTTGGATCCGACGTGCGGGAATGCAGAAGATTGTATGCGGCTAGACACGGGAGTGCGGGTCATCCCTGACACAGCGAGGAACCTCGAATACGTACTTGCAGAGTTATTCTACCCCGAGCGGGTAGAGCGTTTACGCATACATGCGGGCGCGATAGTCAAAGAGGGATAGTCGCAAAAAAGGCGCACCATACGGTGCGCCCCTTTTTATATCGTAGCGAGTGTTGGTGAATCAAACTTCACAGACAATAATTTGGAAGTACCATCGTCATTCATGGTCACGCCGTAGAGTACGTCAGCTGTTTCCATAACGGTACGGTTATGCGTAACGACGATGAACTGCACTTTGTGTGCGAACTCTTTGATAAGGTGTGCAAATCGTTCCGAATTGCGTTCATCAAGCGGAGCGTCAATTTCATCAAGTACGAGAAATGGGGGAGGGCTTACAGAAATAAGTGCAAAGAGTGCTGCGATAGAAACAAGACTCTTTTCTCCACCCGAGAGCACGTCAAGGCTGTTGATGCGTTTCTTCGGGAGGCTGAGTTCTATTTCGATACCCGATTGCAATGGCTCTTCCGCCTGTTTCTGTTCTTCAAATTCAGACGTTTCTCCGCTTAGCTCTTCGACAATATGTTCAATGCTATGTGTCTTGATTTTCATCTTTGCCGAGCCACCGCCAAACATAAGACGAAAGAAGTGATTGAATTGATCGTTAATGTCTTTGAAGGCAGCATTGAATTTTCCGGTTACATCGCGCTTCAACTCTTCAACAAGCTCATTCAAGTCGGAAGATGCTTTTTCTAAATCGGCCGATTGAGTTACGAGATGTGCATGATGGGTCTCCACTTCGTTTGCTTCGGTGATAAGCGATTCATCTACGTCACCGATAGAGAGAAGTTCGGCACGGAGACGAAAAATCTGACGCTCTAAATCGGACAGTTGAAATTCAGAAAGAGATTCAGTGGAGCGAAGTGAGTCAAGCGCGGATTCTTCGTGTTCGTTTCGCACCCATTCAGCACGTAAATCAGTAAGACGGATAGAAACTTTTTCATTTTCAAAGGTAAGGTGCTGCACGCGATTTTCTATGGCACGAATTTCTTCGCGTTTAGCCTCTACAAGACTAAATGCTTCACGAAATCGTTGGTTAAAATCCGTAAGGCCTTGCGATAAAGATTCCTGCGCTTCCCTTACAAACTTAAGATTTTCATCAAGTCCAGCAAGAGCAAAAAGGAGATTATTTTTATCATGTTCAATGTCTGCTTGTTCTGCGGAATAGTCAGGCTTTGGCAAATCAAGTTTTGGAGGGTTGAGATACGAATCTATTTTTGTGATAAGGGATTTAATTGTATGGGAAAGTTGCGCAACATCATCTGATGAAGCATTTTCTTCAAGTGCATGCTTGATTTGGCGAATCAACGCGAGCATTTCTTCTTTGCGATAAACAACGCCTTGGTCCGATGTGGTGTCAGTAGAAAATTCAAGCTTCGCTTCGAGGCGGGCAACATCTTTTTGTAATTGAAAGCGCTTTGCGAGTAATGCGGTTTCCTCTGCCTTTAGCGTCGCAGCTTCCGCGTGTTGATCTTTCGTTGATTCAATTGTTTCGAGGGATTGTTGTAATTGTGAGAGTTCTTGTTGCTTGCGCGTGATGTCTTCTTCTAACGCAAGAAGACTTGCTTTGTTTTGGCTTAGCTTGTCTTTAAGCGTAGAAACTTTTGTTCCGAAATACGATTGTTCTGCTGCAATTAATTCATCGCGTTTTTGGTCGCGCGTTTGATATTTGGCAACTTGTCGCTTTAACATACGTAAGCGAGGAGTAACTTCTTCTATCATAATGCGGATCTTTTCAAGATTAAGCGCGGTGTTTTTTAGTTTTCGTTCAGCCTCAAGCTTTTTTAGTTGGTACTCTTTTAGGCCAAGGATTTCCTCAATCATAAAGCGACGCTCTTGGGGAGTTGCACGCACAAAAAGATCGCTCGAGCCCTGGTTGATGATCGTAAGGCCGCGCGTGCCCAAACGAGAGCGGGCAAAGAAGTCGATAATATCTTTTGCGCGCACATCAGATTTGTTAAGCCCATAGGTTGAGTTTCCATCGCGAGAGATTTCGCGGCTTACGGTAACCTCATCAAAATCAAGCGGGAAAAATTTACCGCTGTTATCGAAGTTGATGCTTACTTGTGCCATGCCAGAGCGGGCGCGCTTAGGAGTGCCGGCAAAAATAAGATCTTCCGCTTTGCCACCGCGGAGATTCTTTGCCTCGCGTTCGCCGAGAATCCAACGAATCGCATCGATGACGTTTGACTTGCCGCTACCGTTTGGGCCTACGATGGCAGTAATGCCTCCGGGGAATTCCAATACGGTTTTTTGTGCGAACGATTTGAATCCGTTCAGTTCGAGTGATTTCAGCAGCATGATGTTGTTACTATACTATAAAAAATGGCGTATTTCCATGGGGAAAACGAGGGAGGGTGTCATTCCCGCGGCCTGCTCCGTGTAAGAATAAATACTCCGCAGGCATTTCGGCACGTTGCACGCTTGCTTCGCTCGCTAGCAACGCCAAGTCAAGGCGGGAATCCATCCCCGCCAGTAAAATACTGGATTCCCGCCTCCGCGGGAATGACAGTAGGCGGGGAGTTGGCAATATAGGAGGTTGACAGATTTGCAATATTATAGTAATGTATATAAATACAAATAAGGGTGGTAACGGCATTGTGCCAATAGGACTTTTCAAACCGAATAGTGAAAGGAAAAAAGAAGATGGATAGCTATACGAAAAAGGTATTGCTGGTGATTGCACTTGCATTCGTGGTAGCAATAGCTTATCGGGTTGCTATTATGAAACCCGAAGCAGATGTGAAGGTCCAGCCGTATCCGGCGACAGTCCTGACGGATATGCAGATTGACAGGTACGGAAACATTATGTATCCCCTGTACTTTTGCATCGACGGAAGGTGTCGCACTCGAGTGACGTGCGGGAATGAATCCACCCCGCTATTCGAAAAAGGGAACAGGGTTACAGTGTGGCTTAAAACCAGCCCGCTGGAAGGGTCTGACTTGCTTTGCCTTGATAAGGTCGAGCTCGTCGGCCGATAACTATTTCCGAAAAGTTCGTCGGGGCGCCACAAGGCGCCCCATTTTTTGTCCCGTGTCATTCCCGCGGAGGCGGGAATCTAGTATTCAGCCAAATGGATTCCCACCTGTGCTGGAATGATAATACAAAAAGAAGAGAGTAATGAGAGATTGACAGATTTGCATTATTGATGTAATACATATTTATACAAATAGGCTAATGGCATCGTGCCAATAGGACATTTAAAAATCGAGAGGAATTCGAGATGAGCGGTCGTGTGAAAACGTTTTTGTTAATAACTGCGCTGTTCTTGGTATTGGCGATAGCGTATCGCGATACCAGCCTCAAGCCCAAAGGAAGCTCTATTCACGAATACACGGTAACGATTATGAACAACGCGCAGATTGTAGATTTTTTCAAGGATAAGCCGTATCTGGCGTACCCTGTCTATGTGTGCGGAGACAGCAAAGAGTGTGCTATGCGAATCCTTCCTGCTCGCGCAGTTCCGACTCCGCTCTATCAGGGGAATAAAATTAGTATCAGGACGAGCGAAGATATTAGCCAGACCGAAGGGCTGCTATCGGTAGAGGACATTACACTGGTGATTATTGACACCCAGTAAAGTGAGGAGGCGCTGCAAGGCGCCTCATTTTTTACGGGGTTGCATTTATATTGCGAAAGGAGTATTACATATAGCTGTACAGCACATTAACAAAAGGCAAAAATGCCTACTATGGGCCTTGGTGGGCCGTCGAACATACACCGCGCTTTCTTGTGTGAGAGCAGATGGAGAAAAAGTGGAACACATTATTGTGAGTGCAGTGGGGAATCTTTCGAGGCAATGCACATTTTCGTTTGTGCTGGTTGGCGTACATGGAACAACGCCATGGAAGCCGCCGTACACAAAGGCATATGCTGTCATAATCGTACGGGTAAGCGGGCCTCCGAATGAGGTCGCCGCATTTTCAAAAGCGCTAAAAAGAGAAGCGAGCCGAACAAAGTCCTGTATTACGGTTGGGGCTGACGGTCGCTTCGACGCAGAAAGCGCTGAGAAAACGTACAGCGTCGAAATACTCGTGCCTGATAACTTTGGAACTCCACAGGAGTTCCTCAGTGGTAAGGCGAGAAAAATCGAAGACGCTTGCAAGAAACCGTAAAGGTTTTTGTAAGCATACAGAATAAGCCGCGTCCTTGTGACGCGGCCTTTTTTAACTTGATAATTATTTTATGAAGTGGTATGACGTAGATAGTTACCTTATCAAAAGAAGCAAAGGCAGTAATGCCTTATCTGGGCCTCGGTGGGCCGTCTAATATGCACCGACCCTTCGTAAGAAGGAGAAGAGGAGTTGCTATGACTGAGAAGAGAAGGCCAGGAAAGAAAGAGCGATTGGAAATGCCCTACAAGAGAATTTTTATCGAGGGCAACGAAGTGGGGCAGCTCTATTTACTAGGGTCTCATGAATGGGACGACAAGTCGGATATGGTCACGGTAATCCTTGCGTTTTCGAGAAGTAAATACGAAGGATATTTCATGGCGCTTATTCTCAGCGAAAATTTCTTTTTTATGAACGGAAGAACCATTGAGGACTTCACGGGTAAAAGGAAGATGATGACTGGGACGTTGCGACAATTAGTCCCGCGGCAGGGCGACCAGATAGGGTTTATAGCAAATATTGCCGAGCGCATAGGGAAGGTCTTGGGAACGCACCTTCCGAGCCTCGAAGAGATGGGATAGTGCAAAAAGCCGCGAGTAATCGCGGCCTTTTTTTGTATTGTCATTCCCGCGGAGGCGGGAATGACAGATTACACCTCAAACTTTTTCAGCGCATTCTTTGCTGATTCAATTTCTGCCTCTTGTTTGGAGAATCCTTTTCCGCGAGCAGCAAATGTTTCACCAAAGTACACACCAATTTCAAAAATTTTATTATGATCAGGGCCTTCTTCACCGAGTACGACGTAGCGAGGGGTTACCTTATGTTTTTCTTGCACAATTTCTTGCAGATGACTTTTTGGATCTTTGTGAAGATTGTTTGCAACAATGTCTGCTGAGTGACTAAGTACTTGGTCGGTTATAAATTTAGCTGCGGCAGCATATCCTTGATCAAGATAAATAGCACCGATAAGGGATTCAAACGCGTTTGCTAAGATAACTTCTTTTGCACGAGCAGTATCCTTTGCTTCTCCGCGGGAAAGTAAAATAGAGCTGTGCATTTTAATACTATCAGCGATACGTGCCAAAATTTGGTAGTTTACAAGCGCTGCGCGAATACTCGTGAGCTCTCCCTCAGGAGATTGAGGGTAGGTATGGAAAAGATATTCCGTTACGACAAGTTCAAGTACTGCATCACCTAAAAACTCGAGCCGTTCATTATGAGGAACACCCCATTTAGGATTTTCATTAAGATACGAACGATGCGTAAGTGCTTCTTTAAGTAAGTCGAGATTAGTAAATTGAATCCCGATTGTTTGCTGTATTTTTTCGAAGTGATTCACGGTTGAATCATTATTCAATTACGAATTACGAATTGCGAATAAATATTCGTAATCCGTAATCCGCAATAAAACAATAAATAATGTTTATTGAGTATGCGGTAATGGGCTTATTCAGCGGCTTCTTCTATAACAACTGGCTCAGCTACAGGTTCTGCAGGTGCTTGTGCCTCTTTTGCGAGTGCAATTTCCTTGAACACTGTTCCGAGTACACCATTGATAAATTTGCCAGAGTTTGGTCCGCCAAAGTTTTTAGCGAGTTCAATTGCTTCATTAATAGCAACTTTCTCAGGGATTTCAGCATGGTCTGCGAACAAAAGTTCATAGAGGCCGATACGAAGTACATTGCGATCAATGACAGGAATCTGTTCAAGCGGCCACTGCGGAGCAGCGCGGCGAATGATATCGTCTATCTCCGGCATGTGCGCAACAACACCGTTGATAAGTTTCCACGCAAATTCTGGTTCATCGATGCCTGCGCCAAATTCGGCGAGGTTGCGTTCGATAACCGTAGTTAATTCATCGCGTTGTTTGTAAAAATCCCACTCGTATAACGATTGCAATATGATTGATCGGATTAAGTGTCTAGTTGCCATAAAAGGTGCTGGTTAATGTACTGACTATATATAGTATAGTATAAAAATTGCCGACAGTAAAAACGGTCGGCAACTTCTTTACTGTGCAGTTTCTTTTTTCGCTGTCTTTAAGCGAGGTGCTTTTACAACCGATCCCTTATAGCTTCCACAGTTCGCGCAATAGCGATGTGGCATAACAGGGGACTGGCAGTTTGGGCAAACCGCGATCTGGCTTGGCTTAAGAGCCAAGTGTGAGCGACGGCGTCCTACTTTCGATTTAGTATGATGTTTGACTGGTACTCCACCCATGGATAATGATGTCTAGTGAATAAATGAGCCGTTAGGCCCGTATCTAGAGAATAATAGATAAATATGGGATAAAAGTCAATGGATAGAATAAAACAAAGCCCCGACGGAAGTCGGGGTAAAAAAGGGCTACAACGGGAGGCGCGAAGGGCCACGGCGCATAAAGGAGTCCTGCAAACAGTATGCGTACATGCAAATGCATGACACAAAGACGTAAAGGTTTCCAAACCTATGGAATCCGGGCGTTTCAGCAACAAACCACGCCTGCGCCGCGAAGAAAAGAGAAATCCACGCAACGAGAAGGAAATTTCCACCCGAATGGTGAATCGCATAGTAGCCTTCAGGAACTCGTTTACCCTGACGGTATCGAGAGTCGCAGAACCAAAGGCAACAAACAACTAAAGGGAAAAACCAGGTAAGAGCGTAGACGAATAGTAAAGCAAACAAATAGATGCTGCTAAGCGTAAGTTCGGACATAGCGCAAACCCCTTTGTAAGATGTTTTTAGAATAGTGAACTGGTAAAATAGTGCAATAAAAGAAGGGCTGTGTCAATGGATAGGGTTGACATATATAGCGGGAAAAGGTTATATGAACTCAGTAGCTTTAGTTGTATAAGAGATCCTCTAACCGAGAAGGAGTGTGAATATGTCGCAGCAAATACGGGTATATTTGGAGTATCCAGGGCAGACTGGGCCTGTAAGTTTTTGGAGTAAGGTAGCAAAAAGAAATACCGAGCCGGGGTGGCCAGGAACACACTATGTGGATTTTGACCTTGCACCGTTCTTCGTGGAATGCTCCCCTGTATTCAGAAAAGGAATCCGAGAGGAGATCGAGAAGAAAACAGAATTTGTTGCGGCGAGTATTGAGACGCCGGTTGATCGTTCGGAAGTTGTCAGGAATAGTAATACTGCATATGACCATGGTGTAGGGGTGACGATAGACAGCTCTCAATGGCCATGTGTGGCCACGATATGGGCGCCAACAATGATAAGCGCCATCGAGAAATTGAGGGAGCTCGCTCCCCCTAAACAGGGGTGCTGCAGGTAAAGGTTTAAGTACTGGCCCGTCTTCGACGGGCCAGCTTTTTGTTTTACGGTTGCTATGATAGGATACAGGAAATGAATGGCGACCCAGCACAATTGAAAAAAGGAGAGGCAGACCTGCAAATAGATTCAGTTCTTCGCCCAGAGCAATGGGATGAATATATCGGGCAGGAGCGTATTAAGGCAAACGTAAAAATAATGATCGAAGCGGCACAAAAGCGAGGGGAGCGACCAGATCACATGTTGTTTTATGGCCCACAAGGGTTGGGCAAAACAACAATTGCAAACTTAATCGCGCGAGAGATGGGCGCACAAATGCGCGTGACTTCGGGGGTAAATCTAGAAAAGACAGGGGATTTAGTATCGACACTCGCAAATTTAGAAGAGGGCGATATTTTATTTGTCGACGAGGCGCATCGCATCAATCGTACGATTGAGGAAATTTTGTATCCAGCCATGGAGAGCCGCAAGCTGCATATGACGATTGGTAAAGGACCGGCTGCGCGCCAACTTACACTTGACCTTCCGGCATTTACGCTTATTGCGGCAACAACGCGCGTAAACTTATTGTCCGCTCCGCTCCGCTCGCGATTCGGTGCAATATTTAGCATGGATTATTATGCGCAAGAACATATCGAAGAAATCATTCGACGCTCCGCCCGCATTCTCGGATTAACAATAGAACCGGCTGCGGTAACGGCAATTGCACGTGCAGCGCGCTTTACGCCTCGGACAGCGAATAGGCTATTAAAACGCGTGCGTGACTATGCACAAGTAAAAGAGATGGCTGTGATTACAGAAGAGGCGGTGCTTGATACGCTTGAGCTGCTTGAGATAGATGAGCTCGGTCTTGAAAAGTGGGATCGCAAGCTATTGGAGAGCATTATTAAAAAGTTTAATGGTGGTCCGGTTGGTTTAAATACACTCGTCGCAATACTCGGGGAGGACAAGGGTACGGTTGAAGAAGTGTATGAGCCGTTTCTTATTAAGATGGGGTTACTACAAAAGACATCGTCTGGCCGCGCGGTAACCGAAGAGGCATATGCGCATTTGAATTTGAAGCAGTTTAAGGTACAATAACGAGTACGTAATAAGTGCCGATTAAGTTTTTTAAACGAATTTTACTATGTTCTATATTTTTAACACCTACCTCTATCAGCCGCTCTTCAACGCACTAATCTTCCTATATGATAAGTTTTCTTTTGGCGATCTCGGTATCGCTATTATCGTATTGACAGTGCTTGTGCGCATCGTGCTATACCCATTTTTCTATAAAGGAGCACGCGATCAGGCAGTGATGCAAAAGATTGCACCAACCATAAAGGATCTACAAAAAAAGCATAAAGACGACAAGCAAAAGCAGGTTAACGAGATGATGGCATTGTATAAGGAACATAAAGTGAATCCATTTTCCGCCTTCTTCCTATTGCTTGTAGTGCAGCTACCGATTTTACTTGCGATGTATAAGGTATTCACGACTGGGCTTAAGACGATGCCACAGGAATTGCTGTATTCATTTGTTCCCCATGTGGATGCATTGAATTTCTCATTCATCGGGCTTATCGATTTATCAGAGAAGAACGTATTATTGATTCTTCTTACTGCAATAGCGCAATATTATCAGGCAAAGCTTACGATTCCGAAGAGTAACAAAGCGTTCAAGGATCTTGAAATGGCAGAGATGATGGGGCGGCAGATGATGTACATGGGGCCAATATTGACGGTTGTGGTATTAATGACCATGCCATCAGCGATTGCGTTGTACTGGCTTACGACAACCTTGTTTTCCGTCGGACAACAGGTCATAATCAATAAAAAGATTAACATCGTTAAAGATCATGGAAAACTTGTCGTTACCGGAGATAATTAAAGGGCTAATCGAAAAGATGGGATTTCGCGATTATTCGGTCAGCTATGACGAAGAAGCACGACGATTTAGTATCCTTATTGAAGATGCACAGTTTCTCGAGAAGAGCTTGGCAAATTTTATTGCCGACCTTAACTATCTTGTAAAGTTAGTTACAAAGAAGTATGACTGGGCTCCCATTACGATCGATGTAAATAATTATAGAAAGAAGCGAGAAGAGCTTATCGTTGAATTGGCAAAAGCTGCAGCAAGAAAAGTAGCCGCAACACAACAAGAAATCGTACTGCCTTCAATGAATGCGTACGAACGCCGATTGATTCACGCAGAGCTTGCAGAGCGCCCAGACCTTAAAACAGAAAGTAAGGGAGAAGGAAAAGAACGCGCAGTAGTTATAAAACCGTTATAAACATTAAAATGCCCCTGTGGGCATTTTTGGTTTTACGTAATCTTTTACGATAGAATAATACTATGGAACGGCTAACTAAAATAGAAAAACAATTTTCAAAACAAGAGTCGGCGGCGGAGCGTGCTACTCTTGCAGAACAGGTTCAAGAAAAAAGGGCGGCTTATTTTGCCCAAAAACGGGAGCAGGAAATGCGCAATGAGCAAGTTGCAGAAGTGGTGAAAGATGTCGAAGGGCTGCAAAAAAAGATAGAGGCGCATCATGCGAGTGGATTTTTCGAAAAGATAAAGAACGTAATTGCAATCAAAAAAGTAGAAGCAGAGCTGCGGGAAAAGTCGGGAGAAAAGACGACGTTGGAAGAGGCACTTGCAAAGCCAATGCCAGGAGCGAAGGGAATGGAAGAGGCGCGTGAAATGCTGTCTAGTTTTTATCAACAAGAAAAACAAAAATGGGCAGAAGCGCCCTATTCAAAAGAAGACATTGCGAGCCTGTTTAGCGAAGAGCATTTAGCAAGTCTTTCCTTGGAGGATTATGCGGCGTTGCTGCGACGATTCCCCGGTGAAATGGTGACGCATGTGACGCGCCAAGGAGTGCGCGATCATGTTGGAATGTACGAGCATATGGCAGGGATGGGAGAGATGCATAATGGATTTAAAGGCATTACACAATCAGGGAGACTTACGACGCGGTTGGGAGCGGCGATGATGGAAGCACGGACCGCGCATGATATTTGCGAAGCGCTTAATGGTGGAAAGCCTGTAGTAACGGGAAGGGACGTTATGGGCAAACATATGGTGGAGTCTACAAGTCCGCAAGTATTAGTGGCGCGATTGCGTGGGTACACCGATAGGGCAAAAGAGTTTCACGATTCGACCGCTATTCACCTGGCAATGGGGAAAGTGCTTGACGAGATTTATGGCGGCGAGCGTGGTAACGAAGTGTTCATTGCGTACCCGGCTGCACATGTTGCATCTCAATATAATTTCTTGAATATTCAAGGAAAAGGAGTAACAAAAGCGCCGGACGACGATCGGTATAACGATCTGTATGTATGGGCGGAAAATGAATGGAAGGGGATGAATATAGATGCGGGTATTGTATTTTTACCCAGTGGTGTGCAGGTAGATAAAATATCCGGTTCGCAATTCGCGCTTGACGAACAAGGCATGCCAATCGAGCGAGAATTTGAAGAGGGAGAAGATACAGTGAATAGACGTGTATATAAGAGGTCAGAACAGATAGTGGACTCAAAAGAATATTGGGAGGCATATTTTGCAGAACATCCCAACAACCGTCCATCAAAGATTATATATTATGATGGGCGCATGACACCGACCGAGGCGCTTTGGGAATGGAAAGGAAAAAATGGAATTGTAGATAAGGCGCAAGCGGCAACGCTTGGGTTTGATGAATATGAATTGCATGAATTTGATCGGCCAGGCGCCGAAGAAGCTGCATTGCATTTTTATCGAACTGCGGTTGATGCACTAGTAAGGGAGTATGGGATGGGTATTATGTTGCCGTGTTTTGATCACCAAGTATTTACGAAGCCACAAGATGAATGGCAAAATTCTATCAATGACATGTATAAAGAAGATGGGATGAAGTGGTAATAATGCAAAGCCAAAGGGGCGGAAGCGGGAAAGAACGAGCAGTTGTTATTAAGCCATTATAAAAAAAGAACCGCCTTTATGCGGTTCTTTTTTTATAAATACGCAAGAGATATTCGTAATGCGAGTAGATTTATTGTACAATAGCTTTATTAAAAGCATGGTAACAGTAACATATAAAAATATGAAGCGTATTAAATTTTTTTTACTAGCAGTTTTATTACTGGCAGCAACGGGACAATCCACGCAAGCTGCGACTACAGAGGAATTGCAAAATCAGCTTGCACAATTAATGGCACAACTGAGTGCATTGCAAGCACAAGTATCGACACCAAGCCAAGGATATGTGTTTGAGAGAAATCTTAAAATAGGTATGCGTGGTACCGACGTGCAAAAGTTGCAAGAGTTTTTAGTGGAGCAAAAATATTTGAAATTAACTAATACAACAACGTATTTTGGTACACAGACGAAGGCGGCGCTTATCGCGTGGCAAAAAGCAAAAAATATTTCTCCAGCAATAGGATTTTTCGGGCCGCTTACTCGGGCAAAGATGAATGCGCTATTGGCTGCCGTAGTACCCGCTACACCATCATCCGCAATAATGACAGGCTCTTCTGTTGCAATTAAATTTGCGAGTACGGGGGTGCGAAGAGTAAATGTTTATTTGTGTGATTTGCAAAATAATTGCAATACGGTTATCGCAGCAAATATCGCAGTGGTTTCAGGGGATAATACAGTTACGTGGGCAGTTCCTGCAAATATTGTTGCAGGAGCATATAAAATAAAGGTAGAAGATGTTGCGAATTCGAGTTGGGTAGTATACGCGGAAGTGCCTTTAGTTAAGCCAGTTGCGACTGCAACGTCGACTCCTCCTGCAACACAGCCGACGATAGTTGCTATCTCGTTACAAACGCCAGTAGCGACGAAAGCGGGAGCATCGCTTGCTATTAAATTTGCAAATAACAATGCAAAGAATGTGAGTATCTCGCTTTGCTCGGATAGCACGTATTGCGATGTAGTTGTTGCGTCGCGATACGCAGTTACCGATGGTGCTAATAGTGTTTCATGGACGATCCCAAGTGCCACACTTGCGAGGGAATATTTCGTTAGAATAAAGGATGCTGATGATGTGAATAGTGCCGAATTTAATAGTGGTCGGTTTGCTATTACAGCAGCTACCACCGTCGTACCGCCAACATCGGCAACATTTTCAGTACAAACGCCCGTGGCAACGAAAGCTGGTGAAGTGCTCTCAGTCGTATTTACAAGCAGTAAAGCGCGAAACGCAAGCGTATCATTGTGCGTAGATGCGCAGAATTGTAGCATAGTGCTTGCGCCAAGAGTCTCCGTCGCATTCGGCACAAATAACTTTAAGTGGACGATTCCAAGTACCACTCCTGCGAAACAGTACTTTATAAAGATAAAAGATGCCGACAATGTAAATGATCCTATTGGGGCAAGTGGGTTGTTTTCAATTACGTTATCAGGAGCGCCAACTTCAACAACGCCCATTGCAACAACCTCTTCAATAATTGAGGTGGATACACCCCTTGCTGCCTATGTTGGTAGCCCACTTAACATAAACTTTACGAGTGCAAATATACGAAATGTGAGTATTGTACTATGTTCCAATAGTGCGACGTGCGCCATAACAGCAGCTTCAAACTTTGCAGTGGTTGTTGACGGCTTCAATACATATGCATGGGCAGTTCCAACGACAACAAGTGTAGGTCAGTATTTTATAAAAATGAAAGATGTTAATAGTGCGAGTGGCGAAGAGTTTTTGAGCGATGTCTTTACGATAGGGGCTGCCATACCAGTACCATCAATTACAATAACACAGCCAGCGAATGTAGTTGTAGAAGGAACGTTGATTGTGAAGTTTACTACAAGCAATATTGGTAGTGTGGATGTGTACCTTTGTCCAAGTAAGACCCAGTGCGGGAATGCAATAGAAAATGGGCTTCCTACTACGGATGGGGTTAATACATTTAAATGGGTAGTCCCAACATCAACAACCCCAGGGGCATATTATATAAAAGTGGCTAAAGCAGGAAGTGTAACTGCGTATACGTTAACAGCAAACACATTTTCAATTGTGGCAGCTCCAGTGGCACGCGTATGTCGTGATGTGAGTGGACTAAGTGAATTATATACAGTGTGTGACGAATCAGAGGAAGCAGTTTCGGGGCGGTGCGTTCTTTCAAAGGCCCCGTATAGAAGCTTCCCTGGAATTCCTACAATATATGAGAATGGAATGGGTATTATTTGTGGCCAATCGGTGGTATGGGTCGAGCTTCGATGTTGTAAATAAAATACATAAAAATCCGTACGCCTTGGGCGTACGGATTTTTTGCGCTCGCTATCGAGCCGGTGCGCTTTTTACAATTCTCCCCAATTGTCGCCAATTTCCAAATTCACCGTTAAGGGAACGTTAAGTGTATAGATAGATTCCATAATATCTTTAATTTCCGTAACAGTAGCTAGTAATCGATCGGTATCTTTAATTTCAAAAACAAGTTCATCGTGAATAGTAAGCAGCATCTTCACATCCGTACCCCAGATGCCCTTGCTAGAAAAATGTTCCTTAACTTTTACCATAGCAGATTTTATGATATCCGCGGCAACGCTTTGAATAGGAAAATTGATTGCCATACGCTCAGCCTCAGACTGAAGCATTTTATTGAACGACATAATTTCAGGAAGTGGGCGCATGCGTCCATTGATGTTTTCGACAAATCCTTGCGTGCGCACGGTCGCGAGTATCGTCTCTTGCCATTGCTTAATAGTAGAAAAGTCTGAAAAGTATTCATCGATAAATAACTTTGCTTCCTTAGGGGTAAGGCCACTTTGTTGTGCGAGTGCACGAGCGCCCATACCGTAGATCACGCCAAAGTTAAGTGTCTTGGCCACCTTGCGCATTACTGGAGTAACTTCTTCAAGGGAAACGTTATAAATTTTGCTCGCAGTGATTTGGTGAATATCCGCATTACTCTTGAATGCGCGTAACATTTCAGGATCTTCAGTAAGAGAAGCGAGAATGCGTAATTCGATTTGCGAGTAGTCGAGTGAAACAAGCTTATAGCCAGAGGAGGCGACGAATATTTCTCGTATCGATGGCGGAATATTTTGCAAGTTTGGATGCTCGCAGGTGATGCGTCCAGTTGCTGCCTTGAGCTGTACAAATGTCGGATGAATGCGAGTATCTAATTCGCTCATGCGTTTGATCGGCTCAAGATACGTAGACTTTAATTTAAAAAGTTCACGATACTTAAGAATAAGATCAATAAATGGAACCGTAGAGCGAAATTGCTCAATTTTATCAATATTTGTCGACTTAATTTTAAGCTTGTACGTAGTCTTAAGTATTTCAAGAAGCTGCTTTGGAGAATTCGGATTAAAGACATGTCCTGCTTCTCGATACAACTCTTTCACAAGCGCATCAATATCGCGATCAAGAATAACTTCCTTTTCGGCAAGGCGCGTTCGATCGATCATGATGCCATATTGGTTCATTTCTTCGAGAATAGAAACGAGCGGGAGTTCAACATCATCGAGGAGTTGTTGCGAAAGGGTTGGCTGCGAAGTGAGAGAAAAAAGTTGCCCTTGGTTTTCTTGTGCTTTTTGTCGTGCAACACGAATTTCATTTTCCGCAGGAACGAGCCGTTTAAGAATACTCGTAAAGCCCATGTCTTTGAGGTAGGGGATAACGGTTTCAGTAGGAAACGCAGTGTAGGCAATTTCAGAAATAGATTGGATACCAATCGGTGCATCGCGACGAATAGTGGCGAGCGTTTTTGAAAGCAAGGCAATTTCTTCGTGTTCAATAAGCTTCTTATAGGAAAGCATCTTCTTTCCTGCGTCATCGGAAACCTTAATAGTCGCAAAAAAGTTTTCTAGTGAACCAAACTCTTGAATGATACCGCTTGCAGTCTTTGGGCCAACGCCGCGAACACCAGAAATATTGTCCGATGCATCGCCAACAAGGCCTTTGTAATCGGCTAGTTGCGAAGGAGAAATGCCATAACGAGCAACTACAGCAGTCTCGTCGTACGTAATCGTTTCAGAGATACCCTGTTTAAGTGTTTCAACAACTACTTTATTTCCTTCGACGAGTTGTAGTGCGTCAAGATCGCCCGTAAGAACAACAACCTGCACATCTTTTTCGCCTTTAAATTGTTCTGCGGCTGTGCCAATTAAATCATCACCTTCGAATCCAGGAATTTCGTAGGTCTTTACGCCGAAGACATCAAATAAGTGGTGCGCCTCGATAATTTGGGAAATAAGCTCGTCGGGAGCTTTCGGGCGATGTGCTTTATACTCCGCATACATTTCCTTGCGGAAGGTCGGCTCAGGGCGGTCAAAAAAAGCAACGGCATATTCAGGATGTTCTTCCTTGAATATCTTAATAAGAACGTTGGTTAGACCATAGAGCGCTCCACTTGGGCGTCCATCAGGAGTAGTTAAGTTCGGAATTGCATGAAATGCGCGATGAATAAGTGCATTTGCATCAATAAGCAGAAGTTTCTTCATAAAAGAAGTATACCATATTTATCGAGAGCAATTATCTGTTTTGTGATTGTGTGATACAATAGTTATATTATGAAATCAACGCGCGGTTTCTCATTACTCGAAACATTACTTTATATCGCTATCTTCGCCATCGTAGGGGGATCACTTTTCGGAATTCTTACAAACGTAGTGCGTGTTTCTACGACACAAGTATCCAACGATGAAGTTACGAGCCAATTACAATTCGCAATGGAAACAGTCACACGATTAGTGCGTGAATCATCTGCAATTGAAATTGCAACCACAACCGCAACAACCACGTTAAAGTTGCGCATGGCTAATCCATTAAAAGACCCAACTTGCATCAGCTTGTCAGGAGGCGTGTTAAAGCTTGCAGAAGGGCCCGATGCATTTCAGGCACAAAATTGTACTGCCGCGACAACTAACATAACGACAGATAACATTGTTGTGGACACTGCATTTTTCAAACGCATTGAATTCCCGGGCGGACACGACCAGGTTGCTGTTGATTTACAGTTTTCTAATTTAGGGACAGGAGCGGGAAAGATATCTCGCGCATTGCGTTCGGGTATTTCACGTGTTTCTGCAGCAACGTTCGATTCCGACTTATTGCCAAGCACGGACAATAATTATGAAATCGGATTTTCTGGTACAAAACGCTGGAAGAATATTTCTGTTTCAAATGTTCTAAATCTCGGCGTCATTGCAAGCGACCCAAGCGGAATTGATGGGTCTGTGTACTACAACTCAACGAGCAAGACCTTTCGTGGTAAGGCGAACGGCGCATGGAGCGACCTAGGTTCTTCGCTGTGGATTTCTTCGGGCACAAATATGTATTCCAATGTGACGGGTAATACGGGGGTTGGGACGCTGGCGCCGGCGTATAAATTTGATGTTACCGGAGACGTTCGTTTGGATGGAAATATCGGCATAGCAAGTTCAACACCAAGCACTACAAGAGCAATAAACATCGGCAAGACATATAGTGACACAACGGGGTATGGAATATACAACGCAACAACGATAACAGGAGCGCTAACAGCCGCAAGGAGTGGCTATGGAATGTATAACATACTTACTAGTACTGCCGACAATACTGCATTTGCAAACACCTTGTATGGAACATATAGCTTGGTAAGTAACTCGAGCGGAACGGGTTATAACACGGGCTATGGTTCGTATAACAGGATAAATAATAATGATACAACGCTCACGAACGCAAGCTCCTACGGAGGGTATGACTATGTAAGCAATGCATCAACTGGCATTCTTACGAATGCGTACGGCAACAATGGGCTTGTGGTTAATGAAACAACGGGAAGTATAGGAACAGCTCGCGGAGTGTATGGGTATGTGCGAAACGACCAAGGGACAATAACAACGGCTCGGGCCGTGGACGGGACGGTTTCGCAAAGCGTGGCGGGGGGTACGATAACAACCGGCGTTGGGGGCTATTTTGACGTGAATCTTACAGCGGGCACACTTACGACTGGCTATGGCGTTTACATTGCGAGCATTGCGGGAACAACGAACTACGGCATATATCAGTCCGACAGTACGAATAAGAATTATTTTGCGGGCAACGTCGGTATAGGAACAACAGCGCCAGGGCAAAAGTTATCAGTTGCGGGGACGGTTGAGTCAACTTCGGGAGGGTTTAAGTTTCCCGATGGGACAACACAAACGAAGGCGATAGAGCGTTCTGTGGTATGCCCGTTCTCGACGGCCAATAGTTGTAATTTTCAGCCGAATGAAGGGGTATATTATTTAGCACTTAAGAAGACTGGGCTTTCATATATATGCACAATGAAAAGAGTGGACTATCTTGAAATGATCAACTTTAATGCATGTGCCGGATATGATTGGAGGTATAATCAAGATGTCGCAAAGCTACAACTATCTTCAGACAATGGATCCTCGTGGTCTAATGCGGGAGTAACATGGGAGTGGGCGATATATTATGAGCCATATGATTTTCTATAAATAGAAAGACAACGCGCGAGGAATTTCTAAAAATACAAAACCGCATGCATTTTGCATGCGGTTTTGATATAATGGAGGAAAAGCGGGAATACCGCATATCACCTATATGAAGATACACGATATCATAATCAACATAATAAAGGATTCTCGAGGGCAAGATACGCTTGAAGCGACCATGTCTTGGGATAATAACGGGCAAAGTATGTCCGCAAGTGCGAGTGCTCCGAGTGGAAAGAGCACAGGATCACATGAAGCGTTTGTACTTGAGCCAGCCAAGGCGCAGGGAATGTTTGCAAGTATTAAGCAGGATGTGCTTGCTAAAGAATTTGCAGATCAAAAAGAATTTGATGAGTTCTTGATTACACTCGACGGAACAGAAAACAAGAGCCGCCTTGGAGGTAATCTTATTCTGGTGTTGTCGTTGGCGTTTGCGCATATAAAGGCACAGCAGGAAGGAAAGGAACTGTTTCGTTATATCCGCGATATTAGCGGGTTGGAAATAGTAGGAACGCGCATGGTGCGCTATCCAATCTTCAATGTTATTAATGGGGGAGCACATGCAAACAATAAGCTCGACTTTCAAGAGTTTCAGGTTATTCCGATGGTGGAGAGTTTTGCAGAGGCGCTACGGATAGGAAAAGAATTTTATGAAAAGTTAGGTGAAGCAATCCGGCAGAAATTTGGTGCAGAGAATGTCACGCTCGGAGACGAAGCAGGATATTCAGCACCGTTTGAAAGCAACGAAGAAGCAATTGCATTGATGAAGTCGGTAATCGCGGCAAATAATTACCCATTGCGCATTGGTCTTGATGTTGCAGCGACTGGATTTTTCCAAGACGGAGGATATATGGTAGAAGGAAAGCGCATTTCGGCACAGGAGCTATTGGGCATGCACTACGACCTAATATTCCGCTATAATATTCTGTCACTCGAAGATCCGTTTGAAGAGGAAGCATTTGGAGATTTTAAGACACTGTATACACGCATAAACCAAGGCAATTTGGACGCGATGCTTATAACAGATGATCTCACGACTACAAATCATACACGGCTTGAGCGGGCTATTACCGAACAGGTTGGAAACACAATCCTAATCAAGTTGAACCAAATTGGTTCGTTAACCGAAACGTTGCGGGTTATCCGCATGGCATATAGCAACAACTGGAAAGTTGTTGTTTCTCATCGCAGCGGAGAAACAATGGACGACTTCATCGCAGACCTTGCGGTGGCTGTGGGTGCATGGGGCTTGAAGTCGGGCGCACCAGGCAAGCCAGAGCGTCTTGTAAAATACGATCGCGTTATCGCAATCGAAGAAATGATTAAGCAGGGAAAGTAAAAGTAATTTAAAATAGCCCGTCAGCATGCTGACGGGCTATTTTTATTGTGATATACTTATACACATGAATACCCGCACAAGAAAGATTGTATATACATCGACTGGTATTGTAATAATAGTAGTAGGAGTTGTCGTTACACAACAAGGGTTTGCATGGACAAATCCAGCGAGCAACCCACCACTCGGGACGAACACCATAAACATTTCAGGAAGTAAAGTTGGGATAGGAACAACAAATCCATTCGGAGTATTTGAATCGTTTACAAATCTCGATATCCCGGCTGTTCGAGGTAATAGCACGGGTGCTTCGGGCGTGGGGGTAAATGGAGAGAGTACGGCATCCGGAGCGGGAGCGGGCGTTTCGGCAAAGGGATGGAGGGGTGTATATGCGGAGTCAACTGATTTAGTTAATGGATGGGCAGGATATTTTCTCGGGAGGGGATATTTTAGTGGCAACGTCGGCGTTGGAACGGCAACACTTGATACAAACTATCGCATTACAACGAGCGGGGGAGGTGTAAAAGCAGGGAACAGTAGTGCAACCCAACCAGCAGGGTATTTTAGTAACGCGGGAGGAGGTCCTGCTATTACTGTGGGAACAGGGGGTATTACACTAGGCGGAGTAAACCAAACCGCATGGCCAGTGAGTGCGAGTCAGTGGACGACTTCAGGAGATGATATCTACAAAGCAAATATAGGGAACGTTGGAATCGGAAAAACAAACCCACAAAATGCCCTGCATATTTTCACAACGTTACCTGCGGGAGGTCTTGATATTGACGGGACCGCATCTAATTCTATTGTTCGATTTAAGAACAACGGGACATCAAAGGCGTTTGTTGGCATTGCTAATAGCGCGGGGGCTATTATAAATGGTTCTACTGCTAATGATACCGCAATTAGATTTGATGGTGGTAATTTATTATTTGGATATGGAGCAACTGAAGTGGCACGCATAACATCAGGGGGTGATATGGGAATTGGAACGACAGCACCCGAAGCAAAATTGCATGTCGCGGGGAATATTGTTGTAAACGGAGTAAATATCGGAACAGGGAGTGGTAATATTTCTTCAAACACTGCCGTAGGACTCTATAGCTTATTTGCGAACAGTGGTGGCTATAGTAATAGTGCATTTGGATCGTCTGCTCTGTTTTCCAATACGTCGGGTATGTATAATACCGCGCTTGGAGGAGGTGCGTTATATTCAAACACCACGGGAGGTTATAATACTGCAGTTGGACCAGATACTCTTCGTTTTAATACAACAGGAACATACAATACTGGAGTTGGTTTGGAAGTACTCACGAGCAATACAATTGGCACGGATAATACTGCGATTGGATCGCGTACGCTTCTTTTAAATACTTCCGGAAACCTAAATACCGCGGTTGGTTCAAGAGCACTCTATGCTAATACAGGGAGCTGGAACACCGCGGTCGGTGGGTACGCTTTGGACTCGAATACTACGGGTAATTATAATGTTGCGAGCGGATATAATGCACTTACTGCGAATACATTAGGCAGCTTAAATACGGCAGTTGGTCCTGGTGCATTGCAATCTAGCATGACTGGGTTAAGTAATACTGCGATTGGACAGAACTCAAATTCAAGCAATACTACGGGGTCATATAACGTTTCACTTGGCGCAAGTTCACTTATGTCCAATAGTACCGGATCCAATAATACCGCAGTTGGTTATTTGGCAAACGTGGCGTCTGGTGCTCTTACGAATGCAACGGCAATTGGTTACAATGCAATCGTTAACGCAAGTAATAAAGTTCGCATTGGTGGTACGGCAGTAACAGTTATCGAGGGCCAAGTGGGTTGGTCTATTGGCTCGGATATTCGCCTAAAGCACGACGTCGTAGATAGCGACCTCGGACTAGGATTTATCAATAAATTGCGTCCCGTTTCCTATAAGTTAAATAATGGAGACGGCGGATTAAACTACGGATTTATTGCGCAAGAAGTTGAGGCTGCAGTAGGAAAGAAAACGAATATTGTCATGACAGACAATACTCCTGAGATGATGAAGACAATGCGCTACACAGACTTGATTGCCCCAATGGTAAAAGCAATTCAGGAACAGCAATTGCAAATAAAAGAGCAAAAAGAGCGAATAGAAAAACTCGAAGCGCTCATAAAATAACATTAAAATACCGTCAGCCTTGGGCTGACGGTATTTTTTATGTGCATTTAGTCAACCATCAAATCCACTAAACTTTGCGCGGTCATTTCTTTTGGCTGCGGGATATGCATTAACTGGAGAATAGTCGGAGCAACATCCGCGAGAATGCCGATTGCGGCTTGCTCTGAAGACCGTACCTCATCATCACTGCGCTCTCGTTTGTATTCATTCGCAACAAGATAAATCGGAACGGGATTCGCGTCATGCTTTGTTTCAGCTTCTCCTGTGAGCGGATTAACTAAGCGTTCCATATTGCCATGATCGGATGTGATAATAAGAATAGAGTCTGAAGCAAGCGTTGCCGTAACGACGCGATTGATCATAGCGTCTACAATCTCAACCGCCTTAATCGACGCATCCATATTGCCAGTATGTGCGATAATATCCGCGTTCGCATAGTTTGTGAGGATGAAATCATAGGCGCGTTCCTCAATTGCCTCAACGAGGCGCGTCGTAATTTCTTCGGCGCGCATCTCTGGATGTTCTGCGGGCTTAAACTCTTGCCGAGAAGGAATAAGTACGCGGTACTCACCCTCAAACGGCGCTTCACGAAGGCCGTTAAAGAAGTAAGTGATGTGGGCATATTTTTCTGTTTCCGCAGTGCGCCACTGCGATTTATTATTATCCGCGAGTACTTTACCAAGTGGATTGCCGAGTTCTTCGGGTGGGAAGAGCACGGGGATGGCATAGGTAGGATCGTATTCGATAAACGAGCAACAATATAGATTGGAAAAATGCTTAACAGGAAAGGCGGTAAATGTGGTATCAGTAAATGCTTTCACAATTTGCTTCATGCGATCTTCGCGGAAGTTGAAAAAGATAACCGCATCATTGTTGTGTACAGGACGAGCTGTTTGTCCAACAAGTGTTGGTGCAATGTATTCGTCGTTAAGACCCTTTGCATAAAATTGTTGCGTGTACGCTGTAAGATCAGTAACAAGATTGCCTGACTCAGTGATGGCAGTATAGAAAGGTTGAATGCGATCCCAATGATTGTCGCGATCCATACCATAATAGCGCCCGCCGATACTTGCAAGTTGTTCAGGGTAGGGGAGGCGAGAAAGAAGATGTATCGCCGATTGTGGAGGGCTGTCGCGTCCGTCTGAAATAAGATGCAGCTGCACGCGCTCTTTAGGAAACTGAATTTGGTCGGCGTATTTCAAGAGTGCTTCAAGATGCTCGAACGATGAATGTACGTTTGCCTCGCCAAGAAGACCGATAATATTAACCGATGAATTATTGGTGATTGCATGATCAAACGCAGCCTTTAGTACGGGATTAGTAAAAAATACCTTGTCACGAATAGCGAGGGTAATTTTAGGATAGTTTTGGTACACAACTTTTCCAGCACCCATATTTAAGTGCCCTACTTCGCTATTGCCCTCTTCTCCCCAAGGAAGACCGACGGAAATACCAGAGGCTTGCAAAGTGCCACTGGGGAAGTTGTGCTTCAAAAAATCAAACGTTTTCGGATTGACGGTGTGGATAGGGTTTGAAAAATCTTTTCGTCCGACACCCCATCCGTCGATAATAACAAGAATTACAGTTCTGCGTGTTTGCATACTGTTTATTGTAATAGAATGCAATGGAGCTGTCGAATTGTGGAACTAGGCTTTACATGTGGTACAATATAGAAAACTAAAGAAACGAATGTATGAAAAAAACAATAACAATCACAATTATCGCAATCATTGTATTGGTAGGAGTTGGATATGGTGTATGGATGTGGCAAGGGAATCCCGATGTAGCGTTGAATGAACAAGCTAGTACATCAACACAACAGGTGAGTGATGAATATGCTGATTGGAAAGTGTATAAAAACGAAACATACGGATTTGAGTTCAAATATCCCAAGGACTGGGGAATAAAAGAGGAAATTTACAATAGCAATATGGGGGAGGGAGCGTGTGAGACTATTGAGTCGATAGAGCTAATAAATAAATCATTAGGCAAGCAAGTCTACGAAGCAGCCCCTCCTGGAGAAAATGTAAATACGTATGTTGAAAAATATGGGAGTGTGCCGATACTGGCGGTTAATGTTAGAAAAAATGATTGCAACAATGAGAAAAATTTAGGATCACAGGCGAAGGATATTTTAAGTAAGCTTAAAAATGAAGGCGTTAGCTCTCGGCTTGCGGTTGCTACGGTGAGTCTGCTCCCAGGGTATGGAGAATTAATTTCAGAGAAGCCTAATGTTTGGGAAATGAGAGATGGTTGTCGAGAGAACAATCTGCTAACAGTAAACGGCAGCAGGGTAATTAAAAGCATTGGTTGCATAGAGGGGGTGGTTCAGAATACATTTGCAACATTCGTGAGTGAGGATAGGTATATAATTCAAATTAGGGATAGTGCTTCGGAATACGAACGTAGCGGTTATTTTGATAAGATTCTCGCTACGTTTAAACTAACAAAATAAGGTAGTGATAAAAAGGCATCCGGAAGGATGCCTTTTTTGTTGATTGCGCATATGTGAACTAGTGAGAAGTAAGAAAATTTGTTACTATATACACATATAACTAGTGAGAATATTTTATGGATAAGACACCATTGAAAAAAGTAAGAATGATGGATATTGTGCGTAAGCAGCCGCAGTCAGAGCGCAAAGAAATAAATCCGCTTTTGCGGAGTGAACAACGCGTTCCGTTTTCTATTGAAAAAAAAGAAGAGCCACTACGCGCAGAGTTACATGAAGAGCCTGTGAAAATGCATACACATGCAGCTATATCACATACTTCAACAGAAACAATAGGCGAGGAACGGTACGAAAAAGAGCTTGTTACTGAGCACGTTCCACCACGCATATTGGAAGAACGCATACCTGCAGAAGCGTCTTCACTAGAATTAGATAGGCCAATCGCGTATATTCCGAAGGAAAAGCCATCAAAAGAAGAGAAGAAGATGTTCGAGCGCATCGAAAAGAGGGAGCGCTCACAACGAAAAGAAAAAGAAGGCTCACGAGGAAAAGGGAAAAGTATTTTTGTGTGGGCAACGTCATGTATCCTGCTCGGCTTAGGTGCGTACATTGCTCTTGCTGTTTTGCCGCGCGCAGAGATAATGCTTATTGCTAAAAAAGTAGAGTGGGGCTATGCCAATACAATCGGCGCGAATACAAAAATAGCAGAGGTAGATGTGGCTACTCGACAAATTCCCGTTGCAGTATTTTTGGAAAAGAAAACAAACTCGTTTAAATTTCCAGCAACTGGAGCGGGGAAGAGCATTGAACGAAAAGCTACGGGGAAAGTAACAATTTACAACGAGTTTAGTGAAAGTACGCAGCCACTTGTTGCGGGTACGCGATTAGAAACTCCTGATGGGAAAATATTTCGTTTAGTTGAGCGTATAGTCGTTCCAGGAGCAAAAAAGACTGGAGGAGAGTTTGTCCCAACAGGCATAGAGGCGGACGTAGTAGCAGATAAGGCGGGTGAATCGTACAACATAAGCGCAGTAAATAAATTTACGATTCCAGGGTTTGCAGGGACTACGAAATTTGACGGCTTCTACGCAAGCTCAAAAGATGCAATGACGGGCGGGTTTATCGGAGAAGGTAAGTATCCAACCGCAGAAGATATTAAAACAGCAAAAGAAAGTGCAAAGAGTCAGATGCAGGGAGTGATTGAGTCGTTCTTGCAAACGCTAGTGCTCGATGGATTCAAAACAATAGAAAGTAGCAAAAGATACGCCGTTACCAAGGAAATGGTAAACGAGGCTGTTGATGCAGAGGGGAATTTCTCTGTATATATAGAAGCCGAAGGAGGTATTGATGCGCTTAAGGAAGAGCATGTATTAGAGCTCATGACCGCTTTAGCACGACAGGTAAACGGAGAAGAATACGTGATAAAGGAACACACACTTTCCTATGGAGATATCGCCATAGATGCAAAAGCGGGGACTATATCACTTCCGGTTGATTTTAAGGGAACATTTTGGAAGCCAGTTAATCTGGAAGAGTTCAAAAGCGCGGTTATGGGGAAGACGCAGGACGAACTAAAAGCATATATATTCAGCTCAACAAGTATAGAGCGAGCCGATGTCGCCTTGTGGCCAGGATGGGTGCAAAAAGTCCCAACCGACATTGAACGAGTAAAAGTGGAATTGCAGTAAATAAAAAATCCGCCAAATGGCGGATTTTTTGATCACGAACGACAGCATACAAACTGTTTTCCTCTTGTATTTATCTCAATACAGTGTACTATACCTACATACCGCATCACAGTTGCTGCACGAGAAGGTAGGTATTACATAAAAACCGTAAAAGCGGTGAATTACAGTTGACTCTACATATCAAACGAATATCAATTCGCTTGATAGAGATGGGTTGACTATTCGGCATTTTTAGTCTAATATCTATATCTACATGCGACCCAGGATGCAACCGAGACAACCAAAGGATCAAGGCAAGTTACTCGTGAGAGGGATTGTTGTTGAATCGCTGCCCGCGACAACCTTCCGCGTCAAACTAGAGAAAGGCGAAGAAATCCTTGCGTATCTATCGGGGAAGATGCGGATGCACTATATCAAGATACTGCCTGGCGACACGGTGACGCTCGAATTGAGCGAAGACGGCGCGCGAGGGAGAATCGTGAGGAGATTGTGAGGAATTTACTATTTAACCAATACATAAAAAGATGAAGGTTCGAGCTTCAGTTAAAAAAATTTGTAAAGATTGTAAATCCGTACGCCGACAAGGCCGCGTATTTATCATCTGCAAGAAAAATCCAAAGCATAAACAGCGCCAAGGATAATAATTATTCAATACCATGCGATTAGTCGGTGTAAACATTCCAGATAATAAGAGGGTAGAGTATGCGTTGACATACATTCACGGCATCGGAAAGACTTCCTCAGATGCTATTTTGGCTGCAACAGGAATCCCTGCTGATAAAAAAGCAAAGGATTTGACGCCAGAAGAGATGAAGAAGATTCAAGAATATGTTGAAAAGAACTGCAAGGTCGAAGGTGAATTGCGACAGGTAATCAAAACAAACGTTGCTCGATTGAAGGAAATCAATTGTTACCGAGGAACTCGGCACATGAAGAAGCTTCCAACACGCGGACAGCGAACGAAAACCAATTCGCGAACAGTACGAGGAAACGTACGTAAGACTGCGGCAAGTGGAAAGCGTAAGTCATCATTGAAGTAATCTAAACTCCTCTAACTATGGGTAAGAAAAAAGTCATAAAACAAACTGAAGCGCAGGTGTTGAAAGAAAGTGACACCCTTGAGAAGACCATGACCAAGGTCTCTGGAAAAGGAGGGGGATCACGCAAGATCGAAGCAGGTAAGGTATATATCAATGCTACGTATAACAACACGTTGATTACCGTTACCAATAAAGGTGGCGATGTTATCGCATGGGTCTCTGCCGGAAGCCTTGGTTTTGCAGGACCGAAAAAGGCAACCCCGTTTGCTGCCTCAAAAGCAGTTGCAGCGTTGGTTGAAAAATTGAAGAAAGTCGGTTTGACCGAAGTCGAAGTAGTTGTAAAGGGTGTTGGTTCGGGTCGCGATTCCGCAATTCGATCATTCGCAACACAAGGGTTCAACATTACATCTGTTAAAGATGTAACACCGATTCCGCACAACGGACCTCGTCCAAAGAAACCGCGCAGAATCTAATCACTCGCATTTAGCATATAACATTTTACTTTTAAAGAACTTATGATGGGTCCAAAAGAAAAAAAAGAACGGGCACTAGGAGTGCACCTCTTCCTCAAGGCAGAGCGATGCAACTCCGAAAAGTGCGCATTGATCCGACGACCATATCGTCCGGGTGTGCACGGGAAATCCCGCAGAAAGCAGCTATCCGAATACGGTCTACAGCTCGCTGAAAAGCAAAAAATCATGTTTAGCTATGGCCTAAGAGAAAAGGCTATGGAACGCATCTTCACCGAAGCGTTGCATAAAAAGGAAGCTATTACGACAACAATCGTAAATCTCCTTGAGCGACGACTTGATAACGTAGTATTTCGCATGGGGCTTGCTCCATCGCGCATTACCGCAAGACAGTACGTAAGCCATGGTCACATCTTGGTAAATGGACGACGCGTAACTATCCCGTCTTTTCAGGTAAAAGCGGGGGAGGTGATTGCGGTACGGGAAAAGTCAAAGACTTCACCGTTGTTTAAAGATCTTGCAGAAAATCTTAAGAAATATGACACTCCAGTTTGGCTTCAGCTCGACAGGGAGAAGCTCGAAGGAAAGGTAAAATCTCTTCCATTCGACGTTGAAATTCCTTTTGATATTAACTTGGTCGTTGACTTCTACTCAAAATAATCATTTTTCTTTTCTATGGAATATACACGATTAAGCGAGTCAGTAAAAATCAATACGATATCGGAAACTGATACAGAAGGTGTGTTCGAAATCGAAGGGTTGTACTCGGGCTATGGTCTAACCGTTGGAAACTCATTGCGCCGCGTGTTGCTGTCATCGCTTCCAGGTGCGTGTGTAACACAGATAAAGATCAAGAACGTAAAGCACGAATTTACAACAATCGATGGCGTTATGGAGGACATCGTTGAGCTCGCGCTTAACATGAAGAATGTACGCTTCGCATTGCACACCGATGAACCACAGTTACTCACCCTCGACGTAAAAGGAGAGAAAGAAGTAACTGCAGGGGATATCAAAACAAACGCACAGGTAGATGTCATCAACCCAGAGGCACATATCGCAACCATCACCGACAAGAAAACGGAGCTTTCAATAGAAATCACCGTTGAGAAGGGATTGGGATATGTACCGGTCGAGGCTCGCAAGGTTGAAAAATTGCCGGTTGGTGTTATCGCCATCGATGCAATATTCACCCCAGTTACGAACGTAAATTTCGTAGTTGAGAATATGCGCATTGGAGAGCGAACCGACTTCAATCGGGTAAAGCTCACCGTTGAAACAGATGGAAGCATCAAGCCTTCCGTTGCAGTACACAAGGCAGCGAACATCCTTAAGGATCACTTTGCCAAAGTTGCTGAAATGGAAGTAGCCGTAGAAGAAGAATCTTCTGAGGAAGAAGCTCCAGCGCCAAAAAAGAAAGCAAAGAAATAATTCAAACGTATGAAACACCTTAGTAAAGGAAGAAAATTCCATAGGAAGACGGGGCAGCGCTCGGCACTCATGAAGACCCTTGCGAACAACTTGATCTTGACGGAGTCCATTACCACTACCGAGGCAAAAGCAAAAGAGCTTAAGCCGGAAGTAGAGAAGATGGTAACCCTCGCAAAGAATCAGGATACAGCAAGCTTACGCTTGCTCATTGCAAGACTTCCAAAGAAAGCTGCAGAAAAGATGTTCTACGAAGTTGCGCCTAAATTTAAGACGCGACCAGGAGGATATCTTCGCGTAGTGAAAGCGGCGGAAGCGCGTATGCGAGACGGATCAGCGATGGCAACCATCGAATTCGTTTCCTGACGCCTGCTATAGCTTTAGCGAAAGCAGGTTGACGAACAAGCTGAAAATACTATATATTTAACAAGTCGATTAATAAAAAAATCGAATATGAAATATGGAGTTTGGGCCATTTTAAACAAATGCCTCATGCTCTATCGTTCATATTCAAAACTTATACACACGTATGGCAAACGAAAAATTTGAACGAACCAAGCCTCACGTCAATATCGGAACTATCGGTCACGTTGACCACGGTAAGACCACATTGACTGCAGCTATCACAAACGCCTTGTTCCTCAAGGGTTTGACAAAGAAGCGAGAGAACGTCGACCAGATCGACAATGCTCCAGAAGAAAAAGCTCGTGGAATCACGATTGCTTTGCACCACTCTGAATATGAGTCAGAAAAGCGTCACTATGCACACATCGACGCTCCTGGACACGCAGACTACATCAAGAACATGATCACGGGTGCTGCGCAGATGGACGGTGCAATTTTGGTAGTATCTGCAACTGATGGTCCTATGCCACAGACACGAGAGCACATATTGTTGGCACGTCAGGTTGGCGTTCCTTCAATCGTAGTATTCTTGAACAAGTGCGACATGGTTGATGATACTGAATTGATCGACCTCGTAGAAGCTGAAGTTCGAGAATTGCTCAAGAAGTACGGTTTCCCTGGAGATGAGACCCCGATTATTCGTGGTTCTGCATTGAAGGCAGGAGAAGCAACCTCTGCTGAAGATCCAGCATTGCTCCCAATTCTTGAATTGGTAAAGGCATGTGACGAATACATCCCAGAGCCAGTTCGCGCAACCGATAAGCCGTTCCTTATGCCAGTTGAAGACATCTTCTCAATCGAAGGTCGTGGAACTGTTGTAACCGGACGCATCGAGCGCGGAGTACTCAAGGTAAACGAAGAAATCGAAGTTGTCGGTATCCGACCAACTGCGAAGACCGTTGTTACTGGTATCGAAATGTTCAACAAATTGTTGGATTCCGGTATGGCAGGAGATAACGTTGGTTTGCTCTTGCGTGGTTTGAAGAAGGAAGACGTAGAGCGAGGACAGGTGCTTGCAAAGCCAGGAAGCGTAACACCGCATACTGAGTTTGAAGCAGAAGTACTTATCCTTACCAAGGAAGAAGGAGGACGACACACCCCATTCTTCAAGGGCTATAAGCCACAGTTCTATATCCGCACCACTGACGTGACCGGAGAAGTAGAGCTTCCGGCTGGAATGGAAATGGTTATGCCAGGTGACACAGTTACCTTCATAGTCAAGCTCATTGCCCCTGTAGCATTGGAAGACCAGACACGTTTTGCTATCCGAGAGGGTGGACGAACGGTTGGAGCGGGTGTTGTAACCAAGATCATCAAATAAAATAGAACACGCACATTCGGTGGATTGCTTCGTTACGGGGCCCAATCGATTCGGTCGCAGTACTTCTGTACAGCTTCCTCGTCGATTCTCCCGTGCCTCGCACTCCATTCGAATGTGCAAGTTCTGTCTAGAAAAACAAAAAGCGATTATTCATATAAAGTATTTTGACAATGGCCAAGAAAGAAGAAGCACAATCTAAATTGCGATTACGCGTACGATCGTACGATCACAAGCTTATCGATAACTCGATCAAGCAGATCGTTGATACGGCGGTTCGAAACGGGGCAGAAATCGTTGGACCAATTCCGTTGCCGACTGAGTTTAAGCGGTACACGGTAAACCGTTCAACATTCGTCCATAAGACTGCGCGTGAGCAGTTCGAATTGCGAGTTCACAACCGAATCATTGACATCGTTAACCCGAGTCAGAAGATCATCGAGTCGTTGAGCTCTCTCAATCTCCCTTCTGGGGTAGATATCGAGATCAAAATGAAATAAAGTCAGTAGGTTCTTTACGAACTTATTGATACAGTTTAATCGCTCAAAAACACCGGCCTTAGCCGGTGTTTTTGTTTATATTGGAAAACCCATATTCCTGAATTGTCATTCCCGCGGAGGCGGGAATCCAGTATTCGCTAATAAGCTAAAAAGCTTCCTGTCTATCGAGCTCGCCATGTTTGTATATCGCAGACAACTGTGTTATAGTACAACCAATATGCGAGAAATTTCCGCGGGTATCATAGCATACCGAAAAACTGCGGAGGGCCCTCGTTTTCTAATTTTATATCACGGACACAACTATTGGAATTTCCCAAAAGGGAAAATTGAAAGCGAAGAAAAAAGCTTCCAAACAGCGGTTCGAGAAGTAAGGGAAGAAACGGGCCTTACGCGAAATGATCTTCGATTTGATGAAAGCTTCAAAACGTCGGAGAACTTCACATTCTGGAGGAATAAGGAAAAGATCTATAAAACGATCGTTTTTTATCTTGCTGAAACAACTCAGCAACGTATAAAGTTACCGGAGCAAACCGATGCAGAAGGGGAGAAGCATGAAGGATACGGATGGTTTACCTACAAAGAAGCATTGAAAGTCCTCGTGAAGGAAGATAGCCAACGCGTACTAAAGCAGGCGCATAATTTCTTGCGCAATTTAGAGGGAATTAAAACTGGTGTTGCCGTGCGACGTCCTCGTCCGCAACGCCCTCCAATGCGACAGCCAGAGCGAGCTCCGCTTGGACAAGTAAGGCCGCAGAGCGCCGCAGAAAGGCCGGCAGGACAAGTACAAACACCGCGACCACAACAACCCCAGCATGGGCAGCGAAGCCCCTTTCAGCGACGTCCGCAGCCATTTAGAGGGCAACCAGGGACACAACAACGAAGACCACAACCAAATCATCGACAACCGCAACCAACACGCCCTGCATCGCAACAAACCGGCATATAATGTGCCGGTTTTTGTTGGCTTGACATTTTATATACAATAGTGTATAAAATAATCAGCTGTTTGGTATTAATAAATAGAGGAAGAGAAGGAGAAACGAGAATGGAAAGCAAAAGGAATGTGCGGCTGAGCGCAGTAGCGCTTATGGTGGTGATCGCTATCATCCTGGTGGGCGCATTTGCAGATGGATATCTGTTAACTGCGATAATCGGCGCAGCGATTGCCGTGATTATCACCGGACTAATGCGAGGGGTTAAAAAACGCAGAGAGGGAGACCTTCGCTTTCGCAGAGAGGAAGACCGGCGCCAGCAGGCGGAGGCACTCAAGGAATGTATCTTGGGGATTGCCTTAGGGGCGCTTGTTGCTGAGGCGAAACAAAATATCTCCGCGAACAAACTCTCAAGCGGCGAAGCGGCTGATGGAGTAAGCCGGATTCGTGTTAAGCAAGTCGGCGACTCCATCTTCGCCTACATGGAAGACGGGAGAAGTTCACTCGCTCTTGCTGTGGGCGGGCGAGGGCATTACGTCCTGCAATTTGCTGTACGGGAAAAAGACGGGCAGATAGAAATCGAGGTGAATACTGCCTCATACACTGTCCCGTCGGAATATTTTAATGGCAGCCAATACCATTTGGCAATTATGGAGGGTGTTCACCACGTGCACTTCTTCCGCCTTTTCCCCGAACCCTCCTAAGCGAACAGGAGTAGGCCGCCTCTCGAAGGCGGCCTTTTTTACGAAAAAAGTTGACATGACGGGTAAAATAAATTATTACATAAGTAGCTGTTTATTTTATCAAGCGAAGGAGATAGCGATGAAGAGTGCTGAAGTGAAAACGTGGAGAATTATCGGTCTCGTTATATTGTTCAGCGGGAGTGGCATACTGGCAGGAATTGGCATGGGGATTGGATTCATACAGGAGTATTCGATAATCATCTTCTATGCGATGTTTGCAGTGTCGATGGCTGTCGGAATTGCCATAGCCGTCAGGGCTAATCTTAAGGGCAGTAAAAAGCCGTTGAAGAATCGCGCTGCCGAAGCGAAGGAGGTGGAATTTCAACGGCGAGAGGCACTGCGGGATGAGTTTTTACCTATTGCGCATAGTATGCTCACACACGTCGCTGCAGAAAATTTCGAGCGAACCAAGCGCCGTGCCAGTGTCGTAGCCGAAGACGTACAGGCCGTGACCGTCCAAAGAATAGAGGATTCAATTATCGCCTATAGCAAAGATGACTTAGGTCCCGATACTGTGCTTTCTGGCGTACATGGGCGGCCGGTATTATTAATGTCCGTGCGACCAGAGGAAGAGGAGGGGAGAGGGATCGAAGTGTTCCTCGGTGGATATGAAAATGACCCGATGTTCTTTTCTATCTATCATCGTTGGGATGCGCTGAAGGTTGCGACTGAGTATCTCGAGAAGTTCGATCTTCTAGAAACCTAGCAGTAAGGAAAACAAGGGCCGTCATACGACGGCCCTTTTTTGTATTTAGGATAGGGCTAAAAAACCGCCTTTCGGCGGTTTTTATACTTATTTTGCTTTGTTTACAATCTGTGCAAATGTATTCGGTGCGGTCTTTGCAATTTCCGAGAGAACCTTTCGATCCAACTGGATGTTTGCCTTGTTAAGACCATCAATGAACTTGCCATAGGTAGTTCCTAATGCGCGAACAGCTGCGTTGATCTGAACAACCCAAAGGGCTCGGTAATCTCGCTTTTTCTGCTTGCGTCCTTGGAAAGCGTGACTCCAAGCGTGAAGCAAAGCTTCCTTAGCTGCACGTTCTTTGGTCTTGCGTCCCCATTTGAATCCCTTCACATAGGTAAGCAGCTTTTCTCGTTTTTTGTGGGCGGTAACGCCTCGTTTTACTCGTGTCATGTTTCTGAATGGTATATATGTTTCGCTAGGGGAGAGCTACCGGGCGCTACCTTTGTGAAACATATAGAATTACATATTTTGTTTGATCAATGATGCTGCGCCTCCGAGGATTCGCATATTTGCCTTGCGGCGCATTTGGTTTGAGCTTTTGCGCGATCGGTTGTGTCCGAGGCCCATTGCTCTGTGGAGAACTTTACCGGTTGGGGTAATTCTCAATCGCTTTGAGATAGTCTTTTTCATGCCAGTGTTATTTATAAACGCAGTGAACAATGGCCAGCATTGAGCACCCCGCCGCCGTTAGCTTTTCGTAGCTACGTTAGTTTAGTATTTATATCAGATATAATTTCGTTTTTCAATCCCTTACTTCTTGGTAATTTGCGTCAGAAGCCCTCTGCCGCCAAATTTAGGCGGAACGATGATTTTGTACTCAAAGGTGATCATACCAAGGAATTCGTTCAGCCGTTGCTGAGCCCACTCCCTGTTGTACTTCTCACGTCCTTTAAGCACAAGCATAATCTCTACCTTGTGGCCATCGTTCACGAATTTATCGATCTGTTTGATCTTTATTTCCATGTCGTTTTTGGCCGCGCGAGCGCCGAATCTGATTTGCTTCAGCTCGCTCGTCTTTTGCAAGGCGCGCTGCTTCTTCATTTCCTTCTCTCGCTGGTACCGGAACTTGTCGTAATCAATGATTTTTGCGACAGGTGGTTTTGCGTTAGGAGCTATCTCAATAAGGTCAAGCTCTTTCTCGCTCGCAATGCGAAGCGCTTCCGTTAGAGAGAATATACCGAGAAATTCTCCTTGTTCGTCAACGACGCGCAATTCCGGTGATTTAATTTGATGATTGAGTCGAAGGGGTTGTTCCAAAGCGGTGCTTGGTTAATGGATGAATAATAATGTGGAGATGAGGAGAATTGAACTCCCGTCCAAAAGAAGTATTGAAGAACATCTACAGACATAGTCGGGTTGTTGTAAAACAGAAGCAGAAAATCCGACGAATCGCCTCTGAGTTTGCCGATTTGAATCTCGCTGAGAAACCTACGGCACGGGTTCTAAGCCAGCTTGAGTGTTGATGCCGCGTTCACTCTACAAGCTTCGAGTGAGGCGACACTGCATTACGCGAAAGCGAACGCAGGAACTGCTGTTTTGTTGGCAGTTATTGGTTTTTGCCAAGTTGCGGTGTGGCGACCGGTCTGCAGTTTTTCAATGAACATCTAGTGTCTAAGCCTGCCATCCCCATACAGAATATATTAGAAGCCCTCCTTGCGGACTTGCTTCCAATCATCACGTTTTTTAATGGCTTCGCGCTTATCGTGCTCTTTTCGACTCTTTGCGAGACCGATAAGAACCTTAATTCGCTGGTTCTTAGTATATACTTTAAGGGGCACTAATGTCAACCCACGTTCGTCTATTTTCCCTGTTAAATACTTGATTTCTTTGCGGGTAAGGAGGAGGCGGCGAGAGCGTGTAGGGTTGTAATCCGCGGGTGCATTTTTCGGTTGGTAGGGCGGAATATCCGAGTTAAGAAGGGAAGCACCGTTTCCACGAATAATGACGTAGGTACTAGAAAGATTCATGCGGCCATGTTTGACCGCTTGCACCTCAGTTCCGAGGAGCTCAATGCCACACTCGAAAGTCTCGAGAATCTCGTAGTCAAAATGGGCACGCTTATTCTCAATAGGGGACATGTATTCCTTCATACCTGGGCAGCTTCTTATAATAAAGAGTATATGGGTAATGGCGTATAAAAAAAAGGGCGCTCTCGCGAGCGCCCAACCCCCAGAATGCTTGCTAAAATGAGAGGGCTTTTAGGGCGGTGCTCACCTGGGTATGAGTTTGGGCAGCCCCACATGTGCAGGGCCCGTGGTAATCCGGGTCGAGGTCGACCATGCAATTGGGGGAGTGCTTCGTATTTATCCCCTCAATTGCGACCTTTGCTCGGACCATCTTCTCAATGAGTTTAATCTCGTCGGGTGTCGCCATTGCGTTACCTCCGTAAAAGTGATGATGCTAAATAGTAAATACCATTGTTTATAATTTTTGTCAATATTTAATTTACGCATTGTTTCCGCTACACTACTAAAGAAATGATACGCAATGAGCTAGAACAATACTTGCGAAAGGCAGTGCCTGACGCAGAAACAATAGAGCTAACTATCCCTGAACACGCACAGTTCGGGCATTTTACGACCAATATCGCATTGCGCTTGGCAAAAGCACGCGGAAAGAGCCCGATGGATGTTGCCGAAGAGATTGCAGAAAAGCTGCGAACAGTTGCCCCTGAGGGATTTTTTGCAAATATAGAGATAGTTCGACCAGGGTTTGTGAACATATGGATAGCCACAGGAACGATTCAAAACAGCTTCAAAGAAATAAATGAAGCAAAAAATAATTGGGGCAAGCCTACAACCATAGAGAAGCAAACAGTTGTGATCGATTATTCTGGGCCAAATATTGCAAAGCCGATGGGGGTAGGACATTTGCGCTCAACCGTCATAGGACAAGCACTCTATAACATATTTACGTTTGCAGGCTGGAATGCTATTGGGGACAATCATTTAGGGGACTGGGGTAAGCAGTTCGGCGTATTGATTGCAGCATATAAAGAAGACGGAAAGCCCGAGGATATTTCGATTGATTATTTGGTTGGTTTATATGTTGCGTATAGCACGCGCATGAAAGATGTTGCGGCCGGCGGAGCCGAGCTTGGAGAGGCTGCACGGCGTGAGGTTAAAAAGTTGCAAGACGGGGATGAAGAGAATCTCGCAATATGGAAGAAATTCTATGCGATTAGTATTGAAGAGTTTAAGCGCATGTACAACATGCTCGGCGTTTCTTTTGACCACACGCTCGGGGAAAGCTATTACAATAGTCAGCTGGAAGGAATTGTAAAAGTTGCACTTGAAAAAAATGTTGCCATAGAAAGTGAGGGCGCAATTGTTATCCCTATTGAGGGGATAGAAGCCCCGATGATCATTCGTAAGTCTGATGGTGCGTATCTCTATCCGACAACAGACATCGCAACAATTAAACACAGAATCAATGAGTTTAAAGCGGATTGCATGCTCTATGTCGTGGGCAACGAGCAGGCGATGCATTTTGAGCAGTTGTTTAGTGCAGTAAAAAAGCTGGGTATCGTTACCGATCAAAAACTTGCACATATAAAATTTGGACTCATGCTTGGTGAAGACATGAAAAAGTTTTCAACACGCGCAGGGAAAACAGTTTCATTACTTGGATTACTAGAAGAAGCAATTGCACGAGCAAAGAAAGTAGTGGATGAAAAACAGCCAGACCTTTCGGAAGAGGAGCGGCAGAAGATTGCTGAAGTTGTTGGTATCGGTGCGGTAAAATACAATGACCTTTCGCAGAATAGGCAATCTGATATTGTATTCAACTGGGACCGCATGCTGAATTTTGAAGGAAATTCAGGACCCTATTTGCAATATACTTATGCACGATTAAAAAGCATTTTACGAAAGGCGGAGAATATATCGACTTGCGATGTCGATAATTTAAAAGATGAAACAGAGTTGCAAGTAATCATGCGCTTGCAGGAATTTCCAGAAGTTATAGAAAGTATTACAAAACAATATTTTCCACACTACCTTACGGATTATCTCTATACATTAGCAAAAGATACGAATGCTATGTATCAAAAAATGCCGGTATTAAAAGCAGAAGAGAACGAACGCAACGCGCGCCTTGCGCTTATCGCAGCAGCAGCACAAACCCTAAAGACAGGCTTAGAGTTGCTTGGTATAAAAACGTTGGAGCAGATGTAAAATTTATATTGTCATTCCCGCGAAGACGGGAATCTAGAGTGTAAAACAAAAAAAGCCCGCGCAAGCGGGCTTTTAAGTAGAACGAGAAAACAGGAGGTTAAAGTGCAACCAGAACATCTTCTGGAGGAATGCGAACGCCGAAGACCTCATTGCGGCCACATTCGTCCGAAGTGGTCCATGTGATACTTTTCCCGGGCGGGAGCGTGTCGAGAACCACTGTACCTCCGCCTTGGACATATTTGTATCCGTTATGAATTGCGTAGGCCCAGACATTCTCCACGGTAAATTGCACAGCGTAAGCAACGCCTCCAAGAGGGCAGTTGTCGTCTTGATCTGCAGGGGTACACTTATCGCGCGGGGCGATAATTGCCGCATAGAGAAATGGTCTCATGACTTCGGTCTTTGCCAGAAAAAGAGTAACCCATCCTTCGGGCAAGTTAATAAGCTTCTTTTGATCGGGGTTGACTCTCAAATTTTTAAACACGGCAATACCTCCAATTCCTTAGTTGTGAGTAGCTAATTACTACATAGCAATTTATAAATGAAGTGTCAAATAAAAAGCCCCGCACAGTGCGGAGCTTTCGGGATAACGGGAGAGGAGGCTACAAGCAAAGAATAATTCGCGAGTCTTCGATAGGATGGGTATCGATCATGTGAGACCCATCATAGCAGTGGATTGTGCCTTGGAAATGGATAGATCCAAAGCTTACAAAGAAGCCGCCCTTGCTGACTTTGTAACCGTCACCGACATCGACAACAATAGTGGGTTCAATAAAGCCCGCTTTGAAGAAGACGATTTTTGCGCCGATAATTTCAGAGTAAAATAATCCTTCGCGAGGAAGTAGTTCATCGGGGCAAATAACGGCGCAAAAACTGTATTGCCCGTACATGCCCGTGAGATCAGCAAGGAAAATTGTTGTCCAGCCTTCTGGTAATGCGGCGAGATATTGCCTGCATGCGCTTACTCTCAGATTTCCAAACATCGGTAGTACCTCCTATCTCGTAATTGTGAGTAGCTAGTTATTTAATACCAAGATATAAATGAAGTGTCAACAAAAAAGCCCGTGCGCCTTGAGGGCACGGGCTTTTGGGATAACGGGAGTGTATCAGCAAAAAGAGCTAAACACTCGTTGCGGGGGGATAAGCATGCCTGTGAAGGCGTAGCGATCAGCCTGCTTAAGGATGCGCCAGCAATTACCTTGCCAGTCCCACGATACGACAAATGTATCGGGGCCATTTTTTGAACAGGCCTTAGCCTTTAGTGCTAAGACAGTCCTGTCCCGGTTGAAGAATACCACGTGCGCATCTATGATGATGGCGCTCGGGGAATTCGCTTGAGGGATAGATGCCTTCGGACAAATGATCGCTAAAAAGTCCGATGGTCCGAACATTCCTGCGATACTAGCCAAGAAAATTGTTTGCCAACCATCCGGCAGCCCCTCGATACAGGGTGTGTGTGAGTTTACTGTAAGCTTACTGAACATGTGGACCTCCCGCTTCCGTAAAAAATAAAACAGCTGATTATTAAATACCAACTTCCGATTAGTATGTCAATCGCGAAAGAAACAGAAGCTACGTGCATCCGTTATAGAAAGAAAGGGAAAATCTGATACAATAGAACATAATGAGAGCAATCGACGGAAAAGAAATAGCGAAGGAAATAATCGAACGGCTTAAAAAAGAAACAGCTCCGCAGAAAATATTCGCGGCTATTTTAGTTGGCGACAACGCGGCAAGTGAGAGTTTTGTAAAACAAAAAGAAAAAGCTGCAAAAGAGTTGGGTGTCGATTTTCGCATCTATCGATTCCCAGAAACAAGTACAAACGATTCCTTGCGAAAGGAGATTAACACAATCGTAAAGCTCTCTCGGGTTGGTGCTGTTATTGTACAGTTGCCATTGCCTGCGCATATAAACGCACACTATGTACTCAACACAATACCACCGGAAAAAGACGTTGATGTATTGAGCGAACGAACACTCGGAGCTTTTTATAATAATAGAAGCAACGTGGTAGCGCCTTCGGTTGCTGTGTGTGAAGAGTTGTTCGAACGAGAAAAAATAAATTTACAAGAAAAAACCGTTGCTGTTGTCGGACTTGGTATATTAGTGGGGAAGCCGATTGCCGTATGGTTAATGAACCCCGTAAAGTCGCTCGGTAGCGACCACGGGGCGAGGAAGGTAAAAGAGGTTTATCTGCTTGATAGGGGAAGTGATTTGGAGATTATAAAAAAAGCAGACATCGTAATAAGTGGTGTTGGTAAGGCGGGCTTACTGCAATCGGAAATGTTGAAGCACGGAGCAGTGGTAGTAGACTTCGGGTATTCGTTTAACGGCGAAGGTAAAATCTGTGGCGATTTTAATTATGATGAGTTGCACGCAGAAGGATGGTACACGCCAACCCCAGGAGGAACGGGCCCGATATTAGTCGCAAAGCTTATTGAGAATTTTTATACGCTAAACAAATAAGCGATGGTTATGTCATCCCGAACATAGCGGAGCGAAGTTGAGGGATCTGAAGTAACCCAAAGACAGATTCCTCGACAAGCTCGGAATGACAGGAAAATAAAGATAACAAAATTGACATGCCGCAAAAAGTAAAAACAATCGCAAAAGTATTTATCGTATCAGCCATTGTAGTGGTGATTGTTTTGATGTTGAGCTATCAAAAAGAAATTTCCATATTTGCAAATAACGACGATAATCCAATAAGCGAAGATAGAATCAGCTTTCTATTGCTTGGAGAAACAGGGCGGGCAATTGGGTGGAGTAATGCACCTGATTTAACAGACAGTATGATCGTAGTAGATTATCGCCCACAGCTCGGCGTAGTGAATTTGATATCGCTGCCTCGTGATTTATTTGTAACCCTTGGAGGGGAGTCGTTTAAGGCAAACGAAGCATTGCGAAGAGGGAAAATAAACGACCTTCTGGCGGCATTACCGCAAATGACCGGATTAAAAACAGATAAGTATGTTGTGGTAAATGTGGATACGTTAAAGAAAGTTGTTGATGAAATGGGTGGGATAGATTTAACGTTGCAAAGCAAGGTTGTGGATGCAGTAAGTGGATACACTATTCCTGCGGGAGAAAATCATATCAATGGAGAGCAGGCCATCTGGTTATCAAGAAATAGATATTCGCCGGAAGGGGATTTTTTCAGAGAAAAGAATCAGCAAGAAATGATGCGTGCCATTATGAAGAAGTTTAAGGCGATGGGCAATATTGAAAAAACTTCTTTCTTATTTAGAATGACACCCGAGTTGGGTAATTTAAATACAAATATAGATTTTAAAGAGTTGTTGCCGACGCTGCGCCAATTTGGGGGAGTGCGGCTCAACACAATCGTTATTGATTTTAAGACAGGTATCTTGCAAAGCTCACAAGTGGATTATGGATCTGCGATGGCATATGTGCTTGTTCCTCGATTAGGAGTAGGCCAATATGAAGAAATGCGAACGTATATCCAATCAAAAATCGAAAAATAAATACGTAAGGTGTCTATATTGACATATATAGATGCATGTCTTTATAATTATTACTTAAGTATCGCCTCGGCGATTTGCAGCACATTATTAAATCGGCCCGTTGCTCAAGCGGTCACCCGATACATACAGAGAGAGGAGAGACTGCCTAACTCAGAAATTTAAAATTTAGTAAGGCGCGGCTATTACTGATAGGTACTTTATCCCCCTAACAAGACATGAGGTGATGATGAAGAAAATTCTCTTGTGCTTGGTAGCCCTGGCGTTCGTACTGGCAGTGGCCGGTCCAGCGCTTGCAGTCGACGGCGGCGGAACAAAAGTTCTTGCAGGTCTTAAAGCGGGCGTGGCCCAAACGGCGGAAACCCTTTCGGAAGGCACCCCGGTCGTCGGGCGTGATACGGAGGCGCTGACTTCCAAAGATATTGCGGTCAGTTACCACATCATCTATGCTCGACATGCCGACGCGGCCATCGATCAGCTTTGGGGAATAACGACCGCCCTCCCCGCACACGTTTTGTTCGGTCTCGCCAAGACCTCTTTGTCATCGGGCACGATCTCCGCCCTCATCGCCGATAACCGCTTCTCCCCGGCCACAGCCCAGGAGGTGCTGTCGTCCACGGGAATTGCCGCCGGCGCGAGTGCCACAAATGAAAGCATCGCCGCCGAGCCGGCGCCGGCGTAGGCCTAATAGAGGCGCGCCAAAGCCTATTGAGTAAAATCCCCCAGTTCCTTGGGGGATTTTTTTATAGCAGCTGGACTTTTTATCCAAAAACCAGTATGAGGTATATACTAAAAGAATAATATGAACATTCAAGGAATAAACGAGATTTTAATAGATCAGCCAAAGTATCGGCAGCAGCAGATTGAAAAAGCCATATACGGTGAGTTTATTAGCGACTGGTCAGAAGCCATCGCATTACCGGAACATTTGCGAAAGCAATTAGCCGAAGCATGTCCGTTGGATATACACGCAGAAGAAACAATATCGAGCGGTGATAGCCGCAAGGCACTAATTATACTAGAAGACGAATTGAAGATAGAAGCCGTATTAATGATGCACAAAGGTGATCGCAATACCGTTTGTGTTTCTTCGCAGGTTGGTTGTCCGATGGGATGTTTATTTTGCGCAACAGGCAAGCTTGGCTTTAAGCGTAACTTAACTGCCGACGAAATTGTTGAGCAGGTACTTTATTTTGCACGACAACTGAAAAAAGAAAATAAACGAGTTACGAATATTGTGTTCATGGGGATGGGGGAGCCGATGGTAAATTATGATAACGTAATGGCCGCCATTCGAATCTTAAATAATCCGAACGGATTTAATTTAGGCGCACGCCGTATGTCGATTTCAACCTCAGGGATTCCAGAGGGCATTCGCAAGTTTGCACGCGAAGGACTCGAAGTTAATCTAGCACTTTCGCTGCATGCACCAAACAATGAATTGCGCTGTAAAATAATGCCTGTAAGCAGGCGTCATTCGCTAGAGGAAGTTATGGATGCGCTGAGGGAGTATGTGGATATAACGCATCGAAAAATCATGTTTGAATACATCATGATAAAAGATGTTACCGATACGCCAGAGCTGGCGCATGAGTTGGTAAAATTATTATCAGGTTGGTTAGGATATGTAAATCTTATCAATTACAACCAAACTGAAATGTTCGCGCCTTCAACGAGAGAGCGTATCGAGGAGTTTAAACAAATACTCGAAGATGGACATATTACCGTTGTGCAACGCTACACCTTTGGACAGGATATCGATGGAGCATGCGGACAATTAGCTGCAAGAACTAAATTGCAAATTGATTAAATCAAAAAATCGCCGTGAGGCGATTTTTTGATATTATTACCCAATTAATGCTTCACTAGCTTGTTCAAATGCAGTATGCATGAGCTCGAGATCTTTTGTGGAAATGGGTTTCAGTACATAATCCATTGCCTTCTTTTTAATAACTGCTCCTTCGGGTGTCGCGAATGTTTTTGCAATACCAATGCGCAGTCGCCAAAAGTCTTTAGTGCCTAAAGAGTCAATAACCGATTCTACGCCGTGATGTCCTGCGGCTCCACCACCAAAAGAAAGTTTGTATTCCCCAAGAGGAATATCAACATCGTCATGTATAAGTAGCATACGTTCAGGGGAGACACCATTTTTTTTGAGTTGTTTCTGTGCTGCCGGCCCAGACGTATTCATAAATACGCCAAGGGATTCAATAGCAAGGGGAGTGGCAAAAGAGGACTCTTTGATGAAGTGCACAAAAAGAGCGCCTGCATTATGGTAGGTATTTACGTATTCAGCGCCTGGATTGCCGAGTGCGATGACGATATCGATGTCGTTGAAGGTGATTGGTTTTTTCATGTCGCGTTTACTCCATAATACTCGAAAAATGTCTTGTTTGACATTGCCTACGTTTATACTAAAATGAAGTTAACAAATTATCAAATGAGATGAAATCATTCCTTTACGCACTTCGTGAAATTATAGAGATAGTATTAGTTGCAGTGTTGGTCGTCTTCGGCGTCCGCACGTTCTTAGTGCAACCATTTTTGGTAAGCGGAGCGAGCATGGAACCAAACTTCCATGGAGGTGATTACATATTAATAAACGAACTCTCTTATAGATTTAGAGAACCAGAACGAGGAGAGGTGGTTGTGTTCCGCTATCCAGGAGATGAAAAAACTTTTTTCATTAAGCGCGTTATGGGGCTGCCAGGGGAGCGTATTGTAGTTACTGATGGTGAACTGTATGTATATAGTGAAGAAAATGCAGAAGGGAAATTAATCACCGAAGGATATCTTCCGCGTGATTTACGAACCGTAGGAGAAAAAGACATAACATTAGCAACAGGCGAGTATTTTGTAATGGGAGATAACCGTGATGCAAGCTTTGATTCGCGACAGTGGGGAGCATTAAAACGAGACGAAATAATAGGTTCAGTATGGGTACGATTATGGCCGTTAAATAAAGTAATGGCATTTGAAAAACCTTCGTATTAAGCGGAGGAGTGATACACATATGGCAGAAAAAGAGACTGCTCAAAAAAGCGAAAAGAAAGTGAGGGGGAAAAAGATGGCATACCAGTCGGTAAAGGGAATGCACGATACCTTACCGGAAGATCAGCCACTATGGGAAAAAGTGCGATTGGCTACGCGTCATATTGGGGAATTTTATAATTTTTTGCGCATCGATACGCCAATATTAGAAAGCGCCGATATATTTGAGCGCGGATTAGGGGAGGGAACGGACGTGGTAGAAAAGGAAATGTTTGTCGTAAAGACAAAGGGTGGTGATAAGCTCGTATTGCGCCCCGAGTTTACTACTGCGATTATGCGTGCGTATTATCAGCACGGTCTAAGTCAATATGGGCAGCCGGTAAAGCTGTATTATGAAGGACCGGTGTTTCGCTACGAACAACCGCAGGCAGGACGATTTCGACAGTTTCATCAGATTGGATTTGAAATATTAGGCGCAGAAAGTGATCCCATTTACGATACACAAGCAATTCTAGGCGCATATCGACTTATCGAAGAGTTGAAGCTCAAAGGCGTCACCGTGCATATTAATAGTATCGGATGCCATAAGTGCCGAGCTGCGTATATTAAAAAACTGGAAGCACACTATAAAAAGAATGCGCAGAAGACCTGCAAAGAGTGTAAGATACGCATAGCAAATAATCCGTTACGAGTGCTTGATTGTAAAGATGAAAAATGTCAGTTAATAAAAGCTGACGCTCCGATTATTCTTGATTATCTTGATACCGAGTGCAAAACGCATTTCAAAAAAGTATTGGAATATCTCGATGAGGTAAAAATTCCTTATCACATTGATTCATATTTGGTGCGTGGACTCGACTACTACAATAGAACGGTATTCGAATTCTTCGCAGAAGGTTTCGACTACGCTATAGGAGGAGGGGGGAGATACGATTATCTTTCAGAAACGTTGAAGCTTGGAAAGCTATCTGCAGTAGGAAGCGCGCTTGGCGTGGAGCGGGTGATAGAGGTATTAAAAGCAAGTGGAAGGCCGGTCGCCGCAAAAGGAGCCTCTAAAGTTTTTCTCGTCCATATGGGGGATGAGGCTAAAAAGCGGGGATTGTCTTTGATCGAAGAATTCCGTAAAGCAGGGATGCGCGTGAATGAATCGTTTGGAAAAGATTCGCTAAAATCACAGCTACGGGTAGCAGACAAAGATCAGGCACACCTCGCGCTCATTCTTGGGCAAAAGGAGGTATTTGAGGAAAGTATAATAATTAGAGACATGGAAATCGGTACGCAAGAAAACGTACCACTTACAAGAATTGTCGAAGAAGTAAAGAAACGACTAAAATAAGGAAGTGAGTATAAGGTATAGGGTAGTGCGTATAAGAAAGGAAGATTATGTATCTAAATAATTATACCTAATACCGTATACTATATACTTCCTACCCCCCCCAATATGGACTGCCTATTTTGTAACATTGCAAATAAAGAACGTGAAGCGGAAATCGTGTATGAAGACGACCATGTGGTTGGGATTCTCGACATATTTCCTCGTACAGCGGGGCATACGATGATTATTCCTAAAGTGCATGTAGAAACGATTTTAGACCTGCCTGAGGCAGAAATAGCCCCCGTATTCGCAGCAGTAAGGAAAATGACCGCTATTTTACAGGAGGCGTTATCTCCGGATGGCTTTACAATCGGTATCAACCATGGTAAAGTGGCTGGGCAAGCAATTGACCACCTGCACATCCATATTATGCCTCGCTGGCACAATGACGGTGGTGGATCGCTCCATAGCGTTGTCGGAAATCCTCCGAAGGAATCGCTACAGAGTATTAAGGAAAAGATCCTTAATGCCCAAAATTAACGTAATCAATAAATTATTCAATCCAAATGGAGTTAAAACGTCGAGAAGGTGAGTCGGTAAGTTCGTTCCTTTACCGCTTTTCAAAAAAGATGCAGCAAAGCGGTGTCTTGAAGGAAGCGAAAAAGCGACGATCTCGCGCACGCGCCGTCAATAAGAACAAGCGAAGAGTTGGAGCTATCTACCGCGACGAAAAGCGCGTTGAGATAGAAACCGCAAAGAAACTCGGAACATTCTAATAAAAACGTAAGTTTTGTAAAATCGACGCTGCTATGGCGTCGATTTTATTTACTGGTATAATGAAAACATCTAATTAATACGCCTAAGGCGATGAATCTATGACAATAAAAGAACAACTCAACGAAAAAATAAAGGAATCAATGAAAGCGGGGACATCAGAGCGCACAGGAGTATTGCGCATGATCATGACTGCAATTAAAAACAGGGAGATTGAAAACCGCGGAAAAGGAATCGAAGGCGAAATTTCGGAAGAAGATGTAATCGATATCTTCATGAAGGAAGTGAAGCGACGTAATGAATCTGCAGAAATGTATGTCACAAACGGACGACAGGAGTTGGCAGATGCTGAACTTTCAGAAATAGTAATTATCAAAGAATTTTTACCGGAGGAGCTTTCCGCAGAAGAGCTTGAAGCAATTATCGTAGCGGCAATCGCAAAAACCGAAGCAAAGGAAATGAAAGATATGGGAAAGGTTATGGCCGAAATCAACCCACAGATTAAAGGCCGCGCAGATTCTCGCACAGTAAGTGAAGTGATTAAGCAGAAGATGGGATTGTAATTTTGAATCCACTATGGAATCACGAGAACGGGGCCATCAAAATTTTGAGCACGTAGATTATGCAGCGCATGTTGAACGCGTATTGCGTTCGGCTTCACAAGTGCGTCCCGACGAAAACGACTTCGGGGAGTTATATAATGAAACGATAATCAGCCGTGATCTTGAAGTAGTTAAGATACTTGAAGGAAAATTTGACGAAAACATTGATCACCTCACCCCGAGCGAAATAAAACGAGTGAAGGAGGGGAGAAAGAGGAGTGAAGCACTTGAAGTTATTATAGTTGAGGGCGCAGAACTGCATAACTGGTTCGGTCCAAATGTATTTGCGTCTCGCACAGGGAAATACGATGACTACAGTGGAATCGACGAGGTGCTTGAGATAGTGCAAGAGGAAGGAGAGCAGGCACATAGCGTAGCACTTGCAATCGACGCTTCCATGCGTCCTGATTTTTCATCAATACAACGAAAAATAAAGCGGAACGTTGAAAAAGTGCTTGGGCCAAAAAAGCCTCGAGTAAAATATTTTCAGTCGGCGGTAGATGGATCAAAGAAAAGTCTCACTATGGTATTACCAGTTGTTGTGGGCGTTGAAGGGAAAAATGCAGAAGAATTGATCAATCTCTTTGGCGAGGTAATACAATTGCGAGAAATTAAAGACAAGACTGAGCAGATAAAGAAGAAGTTAAAAGAAAGGCTCGAAATCATTGCGAATCATCCAGCACAAGTGGTATTTCTGCAAGAAATAATGGATCAGCTTGATGGTTATATAAGAGTTTTTGCAAAACGAACCGATAAGGATAGCGTCGAATACGGTAAGCGAGCAAAAGAGTTGGCTAGCGTAATAAGCGATATTATTGATACAAAAGCAGTGATCGATATCGGAAAATATGAAGATGATGGCGTATATCTCACCATCGAGGAAGTAGCCGGAACAATGGGGCAATAAGAAAAGGAGCGCGCAAAGCGCCCCTTTTCTTTACACATTACAAAAATCTGCTACAGTAGAGATTATGAAACTATCTATGGGCATTGTGGGGTTGCCAAACGTAGGCAAATCAACCCTCTTTAAATTATTGACTGATTTAAATATAACGATTGCGAACTATCCATTCGCAACCATCGACCCAAACGTAGGCGTCGTACCAGTACCCGATGAGCGCTTGCAACAGCTATCCAACTTAACCGGATCTAAAAAGCTTATTCCTGCGGTAGTCGAGTTTTATGATATCGCTGGATTAGTAAAAGGGGCATCCGCGGGAGAAGGGTTGGGAAACCAATTTCTAACCCATATTCGAGAAACGAACGCAATTGTAGAAGTATTGCGTTGTTTTCCATCGACCGAGATTATCCACGTTGAGCAGGGAGTTGATCCGATTCGTGATATGGACATCATTAATACGGAGCTCATCTTAAAAGATCTAGATACGGTAGATAAGCGTATTAATAGACTAGAGAGTGAAGCGCGGTCTGATAAAAGTAAAGTCGATGATTTGGCGATTGTGAAAAAGCTTCGCATAGTGCTAGACGAGGGCAAGTTGGCAAACAGCTTGGACGAAAAAACACTCGCCGAGCCAGCGGTAAAGGAAATGACATTGTTGACCGCAAAGAAGATGATTTATTTGCTCAACGGAGCGCCTGAACACGTAAGCGAAGAGTTGAAAACAAAAATAAAAGAATCGGGAGCTGATTATGTTATCTACGATTTGCACGATACGCTTGATGTAAACGATTTAATTACAAAAGCCTACGAAATACTTGGCTTGATCAGTTACTTCACTACCGGAGAAGAAGAAACACGCGCATGGACAACCCGCAAGGGAGCGAAAGCACCAGAAGCGGCAGGAGAAATTCATAGCGATTTTGAAAAGAAATTCATTCGAGCTGAAGTAATTGAAACAGGAAAGTTGCTTGAAGCAGGGGGATGGAAAGAAGCAAAACAAAAAGGATGGATTCGCACCGAGGGCAAGGATTACGTTGTTGTTGATGGGGATGTAATGGTTATCTTGCATTCGTAATAATAAAAAATACCGCATATGCGGTATTTTTTATGGTACAATAAATGCATTATGGAACAGTTTGTAAAAAAGAAAAACCTTGCTTTGAGCTTGCCAAGAGGATTTACGCTTGTCGAACTTCTTATAGTTATGGGAATCTTAACAATTTTAGCAACGACAAGTGTAGTTGTGTTTAATCCGCTTGAATATAATCGACAATCGCGAGACACGAAACGCATCGGAGATCTGGAAGCAATCCAAGGGGCAATAGAAACGGCAAGAATTAGCAGCCCGAATATTTCATTAGGTACGTCAACGAACACAGTCTATGTTTCTTTACCAGATGCGACGCTTGTTGGGAATGCGACATCTACGTGTGGAGGAGTCGCGGGTATGCCGGCGCTTCCGTCTGGGTGGCAGTATCAGTGTGTTTCCACTGCAAATGTTACAAAGATCAATGGAACTGGTTGGCTCCCTATTAACTTCGATTCACTTCCTGTAAAATCTCCGTTAACAAAACTCCCTATGGATCCGAAGAACGAAACGGCGGATCGTTATTTTTATACCTATATTCCGCAAGGGGGATTAACCGCAAAGTTGGAATCGCAAAAAAATATTGACAGTATCGGCGCAAAAGACGGAGGAATTGATAATATGTTGTATGAAATAGGAAAAGCTCCAAATCCGATTGCGCTTGCAATGCCGCCAACGATGGTAACAAATGCAGCGACTTTAATGACACAAACCACGACAAGATTAAATGGAACAGTAAATCCAAATGGCAGCGCAACAAACGCATGGTTCCGTTATGCAACAACGAATCCAGGAAGTTGTAATAATACATTCGGAACATCGACAATAGCACAAGCGAAAGGAAGCGGATCTGCTGCAAGTGCCTACACACAGGATATCACAGGGTTGTCTGCAAATACGACTTACTACTATTGTGGTATTGGTCAAAATGGAGGAGGGCTAGGATATGGAGTCGTGCAGTCGTTTACAACAAATCGTTGGGCACGATTGCTCCCCGGGGGGAGTATTCCAGCAGCCCGATCTTCGCACACAGCCGTTTGGGACACGAACCAAGATGTATTGAGAGTGTTTGGCGGGTATACGTCTACCGGTTATATTGCGAATGATATGCAGGTGTACAGCCCGACGACCAATGCATGGTCGGCGACCACAACTCCACTATCGGGTCGTTACGGACATGCCGCTGCATGGGATCCGACTGGTAGTCGAATGTTCATATTTGGTGGATATGCCAGCGAGGGGAGTTTAACTTACAAAAACGACCTATGGCGATATACGGGAGGCGTATGGACGCAGCTATTGCCATCTGGAACAGCGCCATACGTAAGAACGAACCACTCGGCGGTATGGGATGATGCCCAAGATAAACTGTATATTTATGGAGGTTCCTCAACAACAACGCAGTACCTAGGAGATCTTTGGACATACAATGCAGGTCCAAACAGCTGGACAAAGTTAGTACCATCGGGAACGCCTCCGTGTGCACGAAACAATCACGACGCGGTATGGGACCCAGTACGAAGTCGCTTGTATATTTTTGGAGGGAGCGGAGAAACTCCGTGTACGGGATATATGAACGACCTATGGGCATATGACGTAGCAACTAATGCATGGATTAATCTTGGGCCAACAGGCACGAAACCGGCGGGGCGTGTGGGGGCGAAAAGTGCTTGGAATGCATCGAGAGACGCCGCATATTTTTACGGAGGGATGCTTTCTGGAATTTCATACAACGCAGAGGTTTGGCAATATGCACCGGCGACAAACGCGTGGACGCAAATAACGACGACGGGTATGTTCCCTATGCTACCAGGGGGAACGTATCAGTCTGGGTTGGGTTGGAGGGATTTGATTGACGGGTTCTACATATTTGGTGGATATGCGGGGTCGTATTATAATCAGACTTGGATGTGGAAGGCTCAATAAGATAAAGACAGAAAGAGGCGCGTTGTGCCTCTTTCTGGTATACTATACATCATGAAAACATTGCGTGAATACATAGAAGATGCAAAAGAGCGAAAGGTGGCGATTGGCCACTTTAATATTTCCGACATTGCGGGGTTGAAGGGTATTTTTGAGGCGGCAAAGGAGTTGGATCTTCCCGTCATCATCGGACTCTCCGAAGGGGAGCGCGAAGCAGTGGGCACCAAAAATGCAGCCGACTTGGTTAAGAACTTGCGCGAACAATACGATTATCCGATTTTTTTAAATGCCGACCACACGCATTCATTTGAAAAAATACAGGAAGCGGTCTTAGCAGGATTCGACGCAGTATTGTTTGATGCAGGTAAGCTTTCGTTGGAAGAAAATATTGAGAAAACAAAAGAAGTAGTCGCATGGGTAAGGAAAACGCGCCCAGAGGTGCTCATAGAGGCAGAGCTTGGGTACATTGGGAGCAGCTCTACAATCATGAGCGAAGTTCCTGAGGGAGCAGCGGTAAACAAAGAAGATTTGACGAGCCCTGAAATAGCAGCGCGATTCGTAAAAGAAACAGGGGTTGATTTACTTGCACCGGCTGTAGGAAATTTACACGGTATGTTCAAGAATGCACCAAATCCAGATCTCGACATTGAACGCATTGCGTTGTTGCGAGATGCAACTGGAGTTCCAATGGTATTACACGGTGGCTCGGGCATTAAGGACGTAGATTTTACGGCCGCGATACAAAACGGTATTGCAATTGTGCATATTAATACGGAGATTCGGTTGGCATGGCGTAAAGGTATGGAAAAAGCACTCGTAGAAAAGCCGGACGAGGTGACGCCATATAAGCTACTGCTCGATTCCGTGAGTGAAGTGAGGGAAGTAGTGAAGGAGCGCCTCGCATTATTCAATAATATGATATAATAAAAGCATGAGTACCGTACCAAGGATTCTAATGGTTGATGATGATGTTGACTTAGCATCGATTATTTCGATGAAATTGCAGACAGAAGGGTTTGATATTAAAACAGTCAGTAATCCTGACGTGGCGTTAGAGACTGTAAAGGAATTTAAGCCCGATTTAATATTACTCGACATCAACATGCCAGAAATGAATGGTACGGAATATTTGATCGAATTGCGTGATCTTCCAGACACAAAGAAAGTGAAAGTCATTTTCTTTACAAGCATGAGTAACCCATGGCCGATATTTAAAAATCGTGACGCCGTTGCAAAAGATTTAGGGGCGATAGATTTTATGGAAAAGGGGACTGACCTTGACCTAGTCGTTAAAAAAATACGAGAAACGTTGATGAGTGAATAAGGAGTATATTACGGAGGGCGCATATGCGCCCTCCGTTTTGTATAAAGTCTATAATCGTCTATAATGGGGGCAATATGACAGCGAAAAAAGACTATTCGGCAGAGCAGATAATAAAATTCTTTTCTGAAAAAGACAGTAAGTGGTGGGAAAAGGAAGGGCAAGCGCGCGCACTCGCGCTATTTCACGATGCTGCGGTTCGTGTTCCGGCATACAAAGATTTTCTTAAGAAGAACAAGATTAATCACACGAAGATAACAACGTGGGAAGATTTTCAATCGGTTCCACTAACAAGTAAAAAGGATTACTTAAAAAAATATCCGTTGGAACAGCTTTGCTGGGATGGAAATTTGAATAAACCACTTGTGTTTACGGCTACTTCCGGTTCTACGGGAGAGCCGTTTTATTTTCCTCGGACGGAAGGAGTAGATAAAAATGCCGCAATTATTCACGAGTTTTTTTTACTTAACAATACTTATAATACTAAAAAACCGACGCTAGTCATTGTTGCTTTTGGGATGGGTATTTGGATTGGAGGGTTAATAACGTATAAAGCGTTTGAAATCGCCGCACAACGTGCAGGGTACCCAGTTTCAATAATCACTCCGGGGCTAAATAAAAAAGAAGTGCTCAATGCGCTTGAAAAGATTGCTCCAAACTATGGGCAAGTAATTTTGGCGGGATATCCACCGATGGTAAAAGACATTATTGATGAAGGGATTGCGCAGGGGATTGATTTTAAAAAGCTGAATATGCGACTCGTGACTGCGGCGGAAGCATATACGGAAAACTTCAGGGACTATCTTATAGAAAAAACAGGCATTAAAAATTTGTTCCATGATGTTATGAGTATTTATGGTTCAGCAGACATCGGCGCAATGGCATTTGAAACGCCAACAGCTATTCTTATGCGAAGATTAGCCATGAGGAAAAGAGAGCTTTTTGAGAATATTTTTTCAGAAATTAAAAAAACGCCAACATTAGTGCAATATAATCCATTGCAGATACTGTTCGAGGCTCCAAAAGGAGAAGTAGTCCTTACGGGAGATAGTGCTATTCCATTAATCCGATACGCCATTGGAGATAATGGAGGTGTGGCAGGATACGATGCATTAGTAGGGCGCGTGGAGAAGGAGGGTATTGATTGGGGGAAAGAGGTGAAAAAAGCAAAAATAGGTTCAACACAAAAACTTCCGTTTGTGTATGTGTATGAGCGAAATGATTTTTCGACCACCTTGTATGGCTTACAAATTTATCCGGAAACAATCAGAGAGGCGTTACTAAAAGATTGCCTTAATAATCATGTGACGGGGAAGTTTTCCATGGCGACTTCATTTGATGGCGAGCAAAATCAATATTTAGAAATAAATATTGAGCTCAAGAAGGGAATTACAGTAGACAAAAATGGAGCGGTTGTATGTAAAGAAGGAGAAGAGGATTTAATGCAAACAGTAACAAAAGAAATAACAGAATTTTTAAAAGCAAAGAATGCTGAGTTCAATGAGCTTTCAAAAAATCTAAAAGAACGGGCAACGCCGAAGATCGTGCTGTGGCCGGCGGAACACCCAACACATTTTAAGCCAGGAACAAAACAAAAATGGATACAAAAATAAAACCAATACAGTGGAATAAGAGCGAAGGCAGTCTCGAGGAATTTAAAAAGCGATTAGAAATTCGTGAAATTATTGATGCGTACGATGCATTGCTTGATGAGTTGTTTCAGGTGCGTAATCCGAAATATAAATTTATTCCTGAACATAAAGAGGATTGCGCGGCGTTTAAAGAAGAATATCTCGCAGGGGTGTCTATGGAAGAACATGGGGAGTGGTTTTATTTCCCGTATACAAAAAATGTAATTCATTATTTGCCAGATGAAGTGCATCAGGAATTGCGCACAGCACGTAACAAAAATCTTATTACAAAAGAAGAGCAGGAAAAATTCTATAACTACACAGTTGCAATCGCGGGCTTGAGTGTAGGGAGCCATCCGGCACTTGCTATTGCAACGATGGGAGGTGCAAAAAAAATAAAGATAGCAGATGCGGATGAAGTATCTGGGCCAAACCTGAATCGATTGCGCTACGATTGTTCAACACTCGGGAAGAACAAGGCGCATTTGGTGGCAAGTCATATTTTTCAATTAAATCCATATGGCGAAGTTGAAATATATGATAATGGCGTGACTGCGGAAAATATGGATGCATTCTTAAGCGGAGCCGACGTTGTTATCGAAGAAGTAGACTTTTTGCCGATGAAAATTATGTTGCGTGAGGCGGCAAGAAAGAAGGGAATACCGCTTATCATGGCAACGGACAATGGAGACGGAGTTATCGTTGATGTGGAGCGATATGATATCGATCCAGCATTGCAATTGTTCAATGGCGCCGCAGGAGATATTTCAATGGAAACGCTCAAAACAATGACGCCAACTGATTTGCCAAAGCTCGCAACACAGATTGCGGGTCCGTATATGGTGGTCCCGCGTATGCAGCAGTCTATTTTAGAGGTGGGCAAGACGCTCTATTCATGGCCACAGCTGGGCGATGCTGCGATATTGTGTGGGCCAGTGATTGCATATTTAGTGAAGCGACTTGCGCTAAGACAGAAGGTAAATTCAGGGAAATTCGATGTAAGCTTGGATGCCATCTTGGACCCCGATTACCACACGGAAGAGGCAAAGGCAAAAAGGGAAGCAGAAATAAAAGAAGTGCATAAGGTAATAGGATTTGAATAATGATCGAAAAGACAATAATACAATCAATTATCGAAGAGGCGGTTAATGCACCATCGGGCGATAATTCGCAGCCATGGCGATTTGAAGTGAGCGAAAATTTAATCGATATATATAATCTCGTAGGAAGAGATGCAACTCTATTTAATTTCAGAAATAGAGGTGATTTTTTGGCACATGGTGCTTTGATTGAAAATATAGGCATAGTAGCCGAACAGTTTGGATACACCGCAATCGTAGCCTTATTACCCGAAGAAGGAAGAAGCGACCATACCGCAACGATTCGATTAGAAAAGGCGACGGAGAAAAAAGGAGATGGGTTGTTCAAGGCAATCCGTGAACGGGCGACTAACCGAAAGATATATAAAGCATACGAACTAACCGAAGAAGAAAAGAAAAGTATCGAGGCAATAAAAAGCGAAGGAAGCGCCGAGATTCACTTGGCAACTTCGCGCGATGACGTGCAAGCATTAGCGACCATTGTTAGCTTGAACGAGCGGTTACTGTTGGAAAATAAGCATATTCACGACTTCCTATTCTCCATTATTCGTTGGACGGATAAAGAAGAAGAAGGGAAGCCGGGTATGCACGTGGAAACACTCGAGCTCGCGCTACCACAGCGCTTCGCATTTGCCCGGTTTAAAAACTGGAAGTTTGTCCAATGGGCTAACAAATTTGGAATTTCGAAATTTATCGCAAAAGAAAACGCAAAGTTGTATGCATCGTCTTCTGCAATCGGTGCTATAATTATGGCAGGAGATTCGCCAAAGGATTTCATATTAGCAGGAAGACTATTGGAGCGTATGTGGCTAACACTTACAGACAGCGAATTAAGCTTGCAGCCGGTTACTGCGGTTGCATATCTCGCACAACGTATCAAAGCTGGCGAAGCAAATGAGCTATCAGCAGCGCATCAGGAATTGGTGAAAAAAGCGGATAAAGAAACGAGGAAGATATTAAGTATCGGAGATGAAACTATTGCTATGGTGTTTCGCATTGGTAAGGCGGAGAAGCCGAGTAGAAAATCGATTAAGGTAAAGCCCGACATACAGTGGAAAGAATAAAAATATGAGTATTTGGTTTTTATATAATATAGATTTATTGATATCAGGAATCGCAGCAGCAGCTATTGGTATTTTAGGTTTCGCTGTATTTTACAGAGATAGAAAGAGTGTCACGGCAAAGTCGTTGCTTGCATTCTCACTCATTACAATCGCATGGGGAGCGGCAAACTATTTTTCGTATAAGATCGCAGATCTTGAAGTTGCTTTTTGGTTAATTCGGCTTGTGCTATTTATTGCCACATGGCATGCATTAGCATTATTTACGTTGTTTCTTGTTTTCCCTCAGACAGAAATAGTGTTTCCTAAGTGGTATGAGTGGCTCGTGGGTGTTACGGGGATAACATCGCTACTCACGCTTTCTCCCCTGGTTTTTTCAGGGATAGAAACAGTTTCAGCTACGGGGCAAATAACGGGAGTTGTTACTCGACCCGGAATTGCGATTTTTGGAGTTGTAGTGTTTGGGATAATTATTGGTGGGTTAACCATTCTTGTTAAGAAGACACAAAGAGCGACAGGCATCGAGCGAAAGCAATTCAAGCTGGTACTTGCGGGAGCCGCTATAACATTTGTATTAATAGGAGTTTTTAACTTTATTTTTCCAGTAATTTTTAAAAATTCAAATTTTTATCCCTTTGCGATGGCATCTGTGGTTCCATTCATTGCATTTGTATTTTATGCAATCGCGCGGCTGCATTTACTCAAGATCAGAGTTATTGCAACAGAAATATTTACATTTCTCTTAGTCGCCTTATCATTTATTGAAATAGTATTTTCTGTCACCGCAACGCAGGTAATGATAAGGGGTTTGATTTTTATATTGCTCAGTGTTCTTGCAATACTACTTATTCGTGGACAAATTCGCGAAGTAGAACAAAAAGAAAAGCTACAACTACTGACCAAGGAATTAGAAAAAGCCAACGAAGAATTAAAAAGTACAGAAAAGTTAAAAGCAGAGTTCTTCTCGTTCGCAGCGCACCAAGTAAAATCGCCTATGGCGGTTATTAAAGGATATGCAACGTTAATTGGTGACGGCACGCTCGCAGGCGCACCAGCAGATAAAATTGTCGAGATCGCAAAAAAAATCGGAGCTGCTGCAGGTCGTACACTTTCGATGGTAAATAACTTGCTCGACATGCGAAAGATAGAAGAGGGGAGAATGGTGTATTCATTTGAAGAACTAAACGTTGTTCCGCCGATTCGCACGATTGTAACGGATTTAGAAACCATCGCGAAAGATAAAGGCCTTGCCTTAACATTTGAAGCATCACAAGAGGAGATTATTCTGAATATGGATATTCAGAAGTTTGCACAGGTTATTCAGAACCTTATCGACAATGCAGTCAAATACACCGATGCCGGTTGGGTTAAGGTGGGGGTAAGTTTAAACGACAATAAGGTTGTATTTGCCGTTTCCGATTCAGGAAGAGGTATTTCAAAAGAATTTGCGGCAAATATGTTTTCGCAATTTGCTCGTGATCCGGCATTAGCGAAAGATACAAAAGGAACGGGGCTTGGACTCTTTATCGCTAAGCAGATCGTCGAAGCCCATGGGGGCACTATCAAGGCATCTTCAGAGGGGGAGGGGTCTGGCAGCGCCTTCACAGTGGAAATCCCGCAGGATAATAAAGCAGTTACCGATGCGATGGCAAGCTAAAATAAGGATACTCTTGCAAAAAGACAATAAAATGGTATAGTGATGGTCAGTATAAACACGCACTCAGCGTAAGGGGCGCTATAAGAGAAAGGGTGTTTAGTATTCATTGCAGTAATTTAAACAAAGATATGGAATTAAAAGCGGAAAAACGAGAAATATTAGGAGGAAAAGTAAGTGCATTACGCAAGATAGGGCTTGTTCCAGCCGAATTATATGGCCAGGGAAGTGAAAATGAGCACCTTACAATCAACGAGAAGGAATTTATCAAAGTATTCAAGGAAGCAGGGGAAAGTACTGTTATTACTCTTGTTGTAGGTGGTAAAAAGACCCCTGCATTAATTTACGACGTAACTACAGATTCAATTTCTGACAGAATATTACACGTAGATTTCTACCTCGTAGATATGGCAGAGGAAATCACAACTGAAGTTACTTTGGATTTTATTGGTGAAGCACCCGCAGTAAAGACAGAAGGAGGCGTATTGATCAAGTCAATGCAGGAAATCGAAGTATGCGCATTGCCAGCAAACTTGCCACATAGCATCGCAGTCGATCTATCTATGCTCGCAAATATTCACGATAGCATCCACGTAAAGGATCTTGTAGTAGCAACTGGCGTAAAGTTGCTTGCTGACATGGATACCGTAATCGCTACCGTAATCGAGCAGGCTGCTGAAGAAGTAGCAGAAGCTCCGATAAGCGTTGCCGATGTAAAAATAGCAGGATCTGAGAAGAAGAAGGAAGAAGGTGAAAGCGCAGCCTAAATAAAAAATAAAAAGCCCTTTACTGCAAAGTAAGGGGCTTTTTAGTGTGATGACATCTTTAATTTTGACTATTTTTGTGATACGCTAATAGAAGTATGAAGCGAAAGATTTTAGTTGATATTAAGCGAAGGGGACGTTCGTTCCATAGAATAGTACCGCAAGTAAATCTTGCATACACTCGAACTATTAGAATCCCAGTAAAGGGAGTTACGAGTGTATTTTTGATACTCTTCTTCTTTGTTTCATTTGTGTTTAATTTTGTAACCGCTCCGACAAGCGGCGATGTATTTGCGGCCGTTGAAAATGCGGAAACACGCAAAGCACTCGAGGCAGAATTGGTCCAACTAGAAAAAGAAATGGCTGACTACGAAAAGCAGATTTCGGAATATAAGAAAACGGGTAATACATTGCAATCTGAAATTACGCGCATGAACAATCAGGTGGCAAAGCTAAACCTGCAAATAAAGTCCATCATGGTCACTTTGAAAAAGGTGAATAAGGATATCGATTCAACAACGACAGAGATTGGCGTTACGGAAACGAAAATAGAAAAAAAGCGAAGAATTATTGGGGAGATGGTGCAAGAGATTTATCGCAACGAAAATCAAGGCGTTTTATTGACGCTGTTAGCAAATAACGACCTTTCGAACTTCTTTACTGATTTAAATAACTTGGCAAATGTAAGCGATCGACTTCGCTTTAATCTCGATGAATTGATTGGTTTCAAGACAGACTTGTCTGATCAAAAAGAAGCACTTGCATTGCAGAAGATGGATATCGAAACATTGCAGGCATATCAGGAGGCGCAGCGAAAAGAAATTGCTAAAACAAAGGCAGAAAAAGACAGCTTACTGAAAGTAACAAAAGGAAAAGAAACGGAATACCAAAAAGTACTCGCGACAAAGCAAAAGACAGCCGCAGAAATTCGCAGTCGTTTGTTTGATATGGTTGGTGGAGGGCAGTTGAAATTCGAAGAGGCGTACAAGCTTGCCCGCGCAGCAGAAAGCGCCACAGGAGTACGCGCTGCGCTTATCTTAGCGGTGTTGAATAAAGAGTCTGCACTCGGGCAGAACGTTGGAAAATGTCGCTACGATGTAAACCCATATTATCCAGATCGGGCGAGCAATAAGACGACTATGAAGCCAAATACGGATATGCCACACTTCTTTGAGATTACAAAGAAGTTGAACTTAAATCCGGAAACAACGTTGGTATCATGTCCAATTCCAAAAGATGGAGCATATGGAGGGGCGATGGGCTACGCACAATTTATGCCATCAACATGGGTTGGGTTTGAAGCAAAAATCGCATCACTCACAGGACATAACCCGCCATCTCCATGGAATGCACAAGATGCATTCATGGCAACCGCACTATATCTAAAGGGAGCGGGTGCGGCAAACGCATCGTTGTATCAGGAAAAAGTTGCAGCTGCTAAGTACTATGCAGGAGGAAATTGGGCACGACATTTGTCGGGTTATGGAGCAAAGGTACTCGACATGGCCGCACAATTCGAACAGGATATCTCGGCGTTGACGGGATAAAAAATGCACGCCCATATGGGCGTGCATTTTTTGTGGCATTGTCATTCCCGCGAACGCGGGAATCCATCGGGTTCATTTTTCCTTTTGCGTCTTCTTAAATTCTTTAAACGCGTCAACAATCGGTTGAAAGTTTCCCTCGAGTATCTTCTCGATATTGTGAAATTTCTTTCCAATACGATGATCGGTGATCCTGTCTTCAGGGAAGTGATACGTGCGTATTTTTTCGCTACGGTCGCCCGTACCGATGACGGTACGCAAGGCACCAAGCTTCGAAGCCTCTTCTTGTAATTTGAGGTCATAGAGCTTTGCGCGGAGCATTCCCATAGCGGTTTCGCGATTGCCAAATTGTGAACGTCCCGATTGTGATGAAACAACGATACCGCTCGGCTTATGTACAATACGTACAGCAGTTTCAACTTTGTTTACATTCTGGCCTCCAGGGCCGGAGGAGCGGAAGAACGATACATCGAGATCTCCGAGGTTAATTTCTACTTCAGTGGCTTTAACTTCCGGCATAACGAGTACAGAAGCGGTTGAAGTATGAATGCGGCCTTGGCGTTCGGTTTTAGGCACGCGCTGTACGCGATGCACGCCCGACTCTTGTTGCATATCAGTAAACGCATCAGGACCTTCTATGGTAGCAACAAACGATTTAAAGCCATCGAATGTTTCAGCATTAAAATCTTCAACAATAAATTTCCATCCACGGATAACAGAATATTTTTGATACATGCGAGCGAGGTCACCTGCAAAAATAGCGGCTTCATCTCCGCCCGCACCTGCGCGTATTTCAAGAATAATTTTTTGGATTTCTTGCGTCATGATTGTATGTATCAGTTGTACTAAATTTTATCGTATAAATCAAAAAGCACCGTACGGTGCTTTTTGATTAGAGAACGATATTCTGATCTTTCTTTACGCGAGCTTTCTTCTCGACAGGAGCTGCTTTTGCAGTTGCACGTGCCTTGAACTTCTCAACGCGTCCAGCGGTGTCCATAACCTTTGCTTTTCCAGTATAGAACGGGTGGCAGCTAGAGCAGACATCGACTTCGAACTTGTCCTTTGTTGATCCAACAGTGGTTTTGTTACCGCATACGCAGTTTACTTCCGCAGCTGAATGATATTGTGGGTGGATTTTTGCCTTCATTGATTTTGTCATTCCCGCGCAGGCGGGAATCCAGTTCATTTAATATCTTGTTATACTATACGGGTTTGCGGTGATAGTCAACCCTGTAGTGAAAATTCGCTATGCAAAACAGTATGTTTCGCGTTCGCTTAAGAGCGAACAAAGCGAATTTCTACTACGGGGTCAACATGGTAGAGGGTTGCTATAGAGAAGAGGAAGTATGGGAGATAAAAAAATGAGCGGCCACAGGGACCGCTCGGAGATAGGGGTGCTAATGCGGAAAGCACAAGCCCCATATCATGGTCCCCGATACGAATAAGAGGACCGCCGCCACCCATACGAGCGTAGCGTTGGAGCAGGTGAACGGAGAGGGATTGTTAGGGTCATACTTTTCTTCTTCAGGCATCGAGAAGAAAGTGCGCACCATTTGCATTGGCTTCGCTTTCATTTTTGTGCTCCCTTATGTAGGCCCGAAGGCGTTTTAAATGTCCTAATTGATGAATATATTATAATACATATTGTATATATTTGTTAATAGCACAAGATGTGCAAGAACGTATGTTGTATCTGCGAGCCTGTGAAAATGACGGATAAGATGAACGAAAATAAATTTCCACAGGAGCCGAGCTGTCTGAGCTTCTCAAAGCCAGTAGGCGAAGAGGGCGAGTTCTCGGAGCGTAAGAAATTTACGAGTTCGTCCCGTCATTTTTATTCGCTCGCGATTTTTGCCCTTGGCGTTGCTAGCGAGTACGCGAGCGTGCAACGAGCCGGGCTGTCGGATTCGATTCTTCTAATATGAATCCGACGGCTCCACTTTTTATAAAAAAAGTGGAACGAAGTATTTTAAAAAGAAGTGGATTCCCGCCTTCGCGGGAATGACAGTAAATAGAAACCATATTTTTAGTAAAATATAAATTTATTTTTAATAAAAAATAATAAAGAAATAATATATAAAATCGTTTATAAAAAATATGAAAAAAATAACGATAAAATGTGAGTATTAAAAATAGAGTACAAATGCGATAAGAGGGGATAGATGCTACGTTATTTAGTATACGTAGTCAGTAAAGTAATAACCTCTTGACAAGGAGGTAAATCTCTATATAATGGCTAATACTGTCTGAGAGAAGTACCAGTAATTTGTAAACCGAATAACTTCAATGATATTTATTCCTAAATACATTGGAGCGTTTGTAAACATCCAAAGTTTTTTTAGTTGTCCCAATGAAAAAGGATTAGAAAGTGATTTACGAAAGCAGTTCGATGTTTTCGTGGATCTATTTCTATAATGAGGGTTTGATCCTGGCCCAGGATGAACGCTGGCGGCGTGGATAAGGCATGCAAGTCGAACGAACCCTTCGGGGTTAGTGGCGAACGAG